>TARA_R110002167_G_scaffold89360_4_pt1 | contig 133935 bp, 112 predicted proteins | sample TARA_R110002167 | Tara Oceans TARA_R110002167 (sample SAMEA4398238) | marine metagenome | biome: Polar Biome; feature: [MES] marine water layer (ENVO:01000295) within the mesopelagic zone...; material: water (ENVO:00002006), including particulate matter (ENVO:01000060) such... | reverse complement strand
CTATTTGCTCAAAGATGGTCAAATCTTAAATCATGGCAATTTTGAATCGCTTACAAATGAGTCTTCAAATTTTAAAAAGATGGTAGCCTTGCAGAATTTTGACAATTAATTTAATAATTTATTGAATTTTAGCTCCCTGTTAGATTGAATGGTGTGTAAAGATTCGTTATATTATTTGATCATTTTTCTATAGAAAGTATCATTGGGCTATTATAAAGGATAAGTTTTAGAGAATAAAGTGATAAAATTTTTGAATAAAGGATTATTTGCTAAACAAAAAATAAAACCTTAGTATAATTTTCAATTTTAAGATTTTAATTAAGCATTTAGGTATGAAAAAAATTACTTTTCCTTTGACGTACGAGTATTTGCAGGAAATAAGAATGGCTCAAGCTGTAATGGAAACTGATTTCACATTGTGTGTTGAGCCATGGCAAGATAATCGGTTTAAAATACTTAAAGATTTTTTTCCAGTTAAATACGAATTGATTCAGCCAGATAGTGAGGATGTTACTGTTATTTCAGATATTCTTGTTTCTCATAAAACCATTACTCCAGAGACCAAAATTGGAACGCTTTCTCGACCATTGATCCTTCCACATGAAATGCTTACCTATTGCAGGAAATTATGGCCGGAAAAAAGGAAATACAAATTTGCCTTTATTGGTAAAATCAACAAAGCTCGAAAAATATGGTTGCAGACATTTCTAACAGCTAAGGTGAAAGGATATATGGGATTATCCGGTAGAGTTTTTATTGATTACCCTATTTTTAAAAATTTAAGTAAAATTTTTAAAAATTTTGATAAGCTAATAATTACAGAATCTTTGAGAGGTAGAAAATTCCCAGGGAAAGCATGGGATGATGAATATTTTCGAATTCAATCTCAAGCAGAATTTATACTATGTCCCTCGGGTGATGTTGGGTGTCCATGGACCTATCGTTTTTTTGAGGCCATGATTTGTGGAGCGATTCCTATTATTGAAGCAGAGTCACCTTGCTACGAGCCTTTTAGATTTTACAGAGCGGAGCAAAGCCCTGATTCATTCATTTATGACCCTGAAATTGTTGAATATAATTTTAAGCAATGTGAGAAATATCTCACTATAGATGTTAATGAATTAAATAGTGAACTATCTAAAATTTATGATAAATTAAATGCTCTTTCAGATAAATAGATGGTATGGTTTTGATATAGAAATAAAATATATTGAGTAATTCTACACTTAATATAGCTCATTGTAATGAAAGAGAATTTTTCTTATAAAGTTTGTCATCTTTTTCTTGAAAACTTGACCATACCAAGCTTTACTGTGACAGGAAATCAGGGAGTGCATTTAACAGTTTGGTGGAGGGAGATCCCGCTTGGTGATTTGGAACTGGCTCCAAATACTAAGATTTCCTCTAATATTTTTTATCAAAAAGTAGTTGACTCCATTAAAGTTACTCTTGGGTTTTATATACAAAACCAAGATGCGCTGCAAAGGGTAGATTGGAAGAGAATGATCTTAGAGGGAAGAGGTGATGATTTAAGGATTTTTCTTGAAAAAGCATTTTTAAAATTCACCCATATTGAACATCCAAAAGAATTACCCATTTCCATAATAATCTGTACCCGTAATAGGGCTAAGGATTTAAAGCGATGCCTAGATTCAATTATGGGGATGGATAGTTTACCGGCTGAGGTTATAGTTATAGACAATGCACCTCATGATGATCAAACCAAGGATTTGGTGAGTGTCTATAATAAAGTCAAATATTTTAAGGAGGCCAGACCAGGACTATCTATTGCTAGGAATAGGGGAGTGGTTGAAAGCTCTCAAATGATAGTTTCATTCACTGATGACGATGTTGAAGTTCATAAAGATTGGGCCTATAGGGTATGGGAAGCATTTACCAACAATAAAAAATTATATGCCATTACAGGGCTCGTACTACCAAAGGAACTTAATTCCCCCGCACAAGTGCTTTTTGAGAAATCATGGAGCTTTAATAAAGGCTATGTAAATACTGAATATAATGCTAAGTATTGGGGAGAATATCTTTCCTTAGGTCCTCCTGTTTGGGATATAGGAGCTGGTGCCAATATGGCTTTTAGGAAAGAAGTGTTCAATACACTTGGGTATTTTGATGAAAAATTAGGAGCCGGAGCATCTGGATGCAGTGAAGATTCTGAAATGTGGTTTAGAATATTAAACAATAATTATGAAATGGAATACAGGCCATTGGCTGTGGTTTTTCACAAACATCGTTATAAAATTTCAGAACTAAAATCTCAGATTTTTCAATATATGAAAGGACATGTGGTTGCTGCATTAGTCCAACAAACCCAAAATAAGAATGCTGGATACAGAAAGTATGTTTTTTTAAAACTTCCAAAGTATTATTTAAAAAAAGTCATGAAAATTTGGAGAGGTAAAGGACGGAATTTTAAGTTTATCCCTAATGAAATTATGGGGATTTTTGCAGGTGTTTTCTTTTATTATAAAAAATATGGTAATTAAAATTCACCTTTTAAGGGATGCAGGATCATGACATCCATTTTGATAATTGCTGTTTAAATTCTTTACCTGTCCAATTGTTTACCTGATACCTACCAATTAATAAGGGGTCTGTTGTAGGCTTGACTAGTCTTGGGTTAGTTGTGAAAGCAGTCTTAAATCCCTGTGATTTCAATATTTCTAAAGTGTTTTGATCAAATTTTCCTGATGGGTAAGCAAATGAATCAATTGATAAATTGCTCATTGATTCAAGAAATTGTTTGCTTTCATAAATTTCTTTTTTCTGTTCTTCCTTATTTAATCGAGGTAATAACGGATGGCTATTTGTATGTGCTCCTATTTGAAATAATGGATTGAAAGATAAAGATTGAAGTTGTGATTTTTCCATGGAAATATTATTCATTTCAAAATCTTCACTGTATTTCCCGGCCCATTCCCTTAGTTGTCCCATTATTTGTTGTTGCTCATGGTATTCCAAGTTACTCAGATATCCCCAGAGGTCTACATATAACTGAGCTCTTAAACTTGGGGGAGGTAAGGTAGCATTCCAAGTTTTGTGTAAATTCCTTAATTTCTCAGTTAATATCCTATCATTTTTAAGGTCAAACGAAAAAAAAGAATGTGTAAAGTTTAAATCCAAATCCTTGGGTAATACGGGGCTATTAAGTATTAAATCTGTAAGCTCATCCCACCAGAAGGTTTGGCTTGTTCCTATTTGCTTGGTAGAAATAAAAAATGTTGCTGGTAAATCATATGCTTCAAGAATTGGTTTGGCATTTAAAAAATTATCCATATACCCATCATCAAACGTGATAAATAGGCTTGGATGAGTATTGTTTTTGTTTTGAATGAGTTTATTAATGTGAGAAAGAGGACGAACTAATTTATTGGCTTTTAAAATTTCTAAATGTTGCTCAAAATTCTGAGGACTTACAGCTAAATTCCACGGGTCTAACTCAAGGTTAATAACTCTATGGTACATTAAAACCAATACTGGAGGAGAAGTGTTAAATTGCTTCCACTGCCTTTTTATCCATTTTTTTATTTTCATTATTTTTCTTTTATAGCCTTGACAGTTACAATTACTTGCATTCTAGGGTCATGGAAATCCAACATTTCCTTTTTGATTTCGGGTAGTCCCATGCCGTAAAGAAAGGCGGTTGCAGCATATACATTCCCATAAGTGTTTATTTTTGAATGACTTTTTGAGAAATACTCAGCTATCATTTTTTTCATTGCCTGTCCCGTAAAAGACCAATACCACGTGTAACCCCATTCCCCATAATCAATTGGTGTAATCCCCGGGACAGTCAATAATAAGGCTCCTCCCGGTTTTAATATTCTATGACATGTTTTAATTACCGCTTGATAATCGTAAACTAAATGAAGGGTTTGTGTTAACAAGATACAATCAAAGCTATTGTCTTCGATTTGCGGGGCGTCACTTAAGTCTCCGATGATGGTGGCCTTGGGGTTTGATTCATTAATGTGAAGAATTTCACTAGTTTTGACCTTCTCTTTTCCAAAGCGTAGGGTATAATCATTGTCTCCGATTTCTAGGATTCTCCCATAGATCATATCAGAAGCTTCTTCCAAAAATTTCTCTATATAATATCGATCAATTGGACCTCCTCTATCATAGCCGAAATTTTTACTAAATGGACTTAATCGCTCAAAATCACCTGATTTCACTTTTTTTATTGGTGGCAGAAACCCTTTGTGAAAACCCAAATTGAATAATATGCGTTTACCTTTTAGGGGTATTATATTTTTTAAGAATTTGTAGTTTTTAAATCTACCCATGAGTTTCACTTTAAATCTTTTATAAATTATTTTAATGAAATTGGTGTCAAATAAAAATAATATATACTTGAATGGATTGGTGCAGTTTTTATATTGATCAAAAAGTAATTTGTGGTAATATTTTGTGAAGTTTTGCTTACCTTCTTGTAAAGCCAAAAGGTCATCTTTTTTTGATAAATTGTGCTTTTGCCGGTTTAAAACTTTCAAAACAGTTGAAAGCATAAAAGGTATATTATTGGACATGTTCTCTTGATGCCTCCTATAAACAGACAATACTTTATTGTGGTGTGCGATTGGGTGTTTTTTCGCTATTTTTAAATAAATGTCATAATCTTCACATGCTTTTAAAGTGGTGTCGTACAAGACTTCATCAAAGGCCTCCCTTCTGAACATTACTGTGGCATGCATCCCAATATAATTCTTTCTTAATAGGGTTTGGAAGTGATCGAATACAACACTTTCATTGATTGTTTTTATTTTTATATTATCTATTGTACTGACTTGATGAGCTCCTGAAACAAAAGCCAGTTTGGTCTCTTTTTTCAAGTATTCAATATTATAGGCGATGGCATCGTGCAAAAGTAAATCATCTGCGTCCAAAAAAACTAAAAATGCCCCATTACTGTGCTTTATTCCCGTGTTTCTGGCTGATGACAAACCTTGATTTTTTTGGTATAGGTAAGTTACACTAGGATAACTTTTTGTAACCTCACAGGTATTATCAGTTGATCCATCATCTACAATAATAATTTCAATCTCCGAATAAGTTTGGTTCAAACAACTATCTATTGCATCAGGAAGATATTTTCCATGATTAAAACATGGGATAATTATTGTAACCAAGGATGAATTCATTTTTATATAGTTTTCATATGTTACTGTGGTGAAATTTGGTTAAGGAACCGAGGCTATTTCAATTTTTTTAACATTTGATTGAATATCTCTAAACCTCCTTTGTTTATTAGCTTTACTATCCTTTTTCTACACCTTTTAAAATAGGTTGTTTGTTGATGTAAAACGGGGTATTTTACATGGAATTTTGCCCGCTTAATACTTTGGCCTAATTTTACAGGGGGGTTCGGAATTGATTTTTGGTATTTTTCTAACCAAATAAGAAAAGAATACCTGTGTATAGGGTAGGTGCCTTGAGTGTGAGAGGTATTGACCATAGAGTCTTGCCTTTGGCGATATACATTGTTGCAGTTTGAAGAGATGTAGACCTTTTCATTAAGGTAAAATTTCGACAAAAAAATTTGATCCTCATACATCCCTCTGAAGTTTTTGTCAAATCCTCCATGTTTTATTAAAGTATTTTTGTCAACTAATATACTACACATGCAAGGGGCAGCACCTGTACCTAATGGGTACAATTTAAAAATTAAATTTGGCGGCTCATGTAAATGGTCCTGATTGGCCCCTACCGGAATGGTAATGTCTTTGGAGTTAGAATGATCCCAACTCTTCCAATAATTAGTGGCTTCACAATATAAGGGGATCGAATTATTTGTTTTGATGCGAACACTTGTAGCTAAAAAATCAGGTAGCCATACATCATCACCATCTAAAAATGCAATTAATTCCCCTTTTGCTAAACTGATTCCTAAATTTCTACTAGCACTTAAGCCTTTATTACTATGTCCGGGGTGTTCATGATATTTTATCTGTGAATAATTTTGGGCAAAGACCTTAGCTATTAATGTACTATTATCTGTTGATCCATCATCAACTAATATTAGTTCCCAGTTGCTGTATTTTTGGCATAATACACTTTTAATAGCTTCTTCAAGGTGATTTTCTTCGTTTAAAAAACAAGTAATCACAGTTACAAGCAATTTGTTCGCATGCCATTCTGATTTTTTATTATCGGGGAAAGGATTTTTAGCTAACATTTTTCTATACCAATTAAATGCATATTTGTTTAATTAGTTTCTAGTAATTCAGTGTTCCATTCGAACTTTGGACGAACTACCCCCCCTATATAATCGGTATATTCTTTTCTCATATTTCCAGAATCGACAATAGTGAAAGAAACAGCTTCTTCTATAAATGCAATACTTGTAGCTGCTTCCCGATTGATTAAAGCATTGATATAATACCCACCTTCATTTAAAAAGTACTTTGGAATTTTGACTCTTGACCGGTAAGTTCCTACGTTCAGATTTACATTTGAAAATTTGTCTACACCCAAGGTGGTAGATGGCCAGTTTCCTGAGGATAGGATCAATATTCCACTTTCGGAAAATAACTGAATATTACTCGTAAGTTGATTGCCGTGTTGGTTGGTTTGAAATTCTATTTCAATGTAAAACGGATCATTATCATTTAAAATATTACATACTTGATGAAACTGATCTAAAACCCTTACAGCCTTTATTCTGACACCATATTTTCCAATTACTTCTTTTTCAGGCTCATAAATCCATACTGCTTTCGATTGATTATAAGCGATCTCACTATAGGTAGATATTGTTGCATTTGTGGGACCATCCATTGTCAAATTTCCGTCTTGTAATAATATGGCTCTGTTACATAGAGCTTGAACAGCCCCCATGTTATGACTAACAAAAAGGATTGTTCTTCCTTCTTTGCTTACTTGTCCTAGTTTTCCTAAACATTTTTTTTGAAATTCAGCATCTCCAACAGCTAATACTTCATCCACAATAAGAATTTCAGGTTCCAAATGAGCCGCTACAGCGAAAGCTAACCGAACATACATTCCGCTACTATATCGCTTTACTGGGGTGTCGATGTGTTTTTCAACCCCTGAAAAGCTAATTATTTCATCGATTTTTCCTCTAATTTCAGCTTTGGTCATTCCCAATATCGCACCATTCAGATAAATATTTTCTCTTCCGGTTAATTCAGGATGAAAACCTGTGCCTACTTCCAATAAACTAGCTATTCTACCCTTTGCTTTTATTATACCAGTTGTAGGGGAAGTTACCCTTGAAAGGATCTTCAGAAGCGTTGATTTTCCTGCTCCATTTTTCCCTATAATTCCTAAGACTTCTCCTCGTTTAACATTAAAGCAAATGTCCTTTAGTGCCCAAAAGTCTCCAAATTGGGTGGGTTTAAAGTTTTCTTGTTCAACACTTTTAAAAGGATCTTCCTTCCCCCTTATTTTTGCCCACCATTGAGTTAAATCCTGACTAAGCCTTCCGGTGCCAATAACACCTAATCTGTACTTTTTACCTAAACCCTCTATACTTATAACAGTGTCTGACATACAATAAAATTAAACGACGTCCATAAAGCTTTTTTCAATTCTATTGAAAATTAATACGCCAATAAGAAGTGATAAGAAAGTAATCGAAGTACTGTAAAGTAAGTGCCATAGGTGGAACTCCCCGACCCCCAAAAGTGAATATCGAAATAACTCAATAATTGGGGTCAAGGGATTAGCCAGAATAAATAGCCTATACTTGCCCTCAAAAAATGATAATGGATAAATTACGGGGGTTGCATACATTAATAGTTGAGTTCCAAAAGTAACGAGGTGAATCATGTCTCTGTATTTGGTAGTCAATGAAGATATAATAATTCCAACACCTAACCCCAATGCGGCTACCAATAATAGTAAAAATGGAATAAATATCAGGTAGGTATTTAATTGGATATTACTGTCTAAAAACCAAACATAATAAGCAATAAGAATAAGAAGTAGTAATAGTTGGATTGCAAAACCGATCAAGGCTGACACAACATTGGATAATGGTATAATTAACCTAGGGAAATAAACCTTCCCAAATATTCCAGCGTTTGCAGTGAAGGTTACAGAGGTTTTGTTTAAACAAGATGAAAAATAGTTCCAAATTACAAGACCAGATAGGTAAAACAAGGCTGGAGGAGCACTGTCAGTAGGTATATTAGCTACTTTATCAAATACCAAAATGAACATTATGGTAGTAAGTAGAGGTTGAATAAGAAACCACAAAGGGCCAAGTATTGTTTGTTTATAAACCGCAATAAAATCTCTTTTTACAAACATTAGTAATAAATCACGATAAGTCCATATGTCCTTAAGATGGAGATCAAACCAAGAGGTTTTAGGTTTTATTATTAAAGTCCACTTTTCCATTATCGTCTGTTTATTTTCGGAATTACTCGAAAGGTAGGCCTTTTAATTGGCAGCACTTGAGTCGGATTAAAGTTTTGGGGGACTAATTTTCTTTGAAAAATAATTTGAATGGACCACATTTTTTTTCTTTATATTAAATATAACTTTTAGGTAAAACTTGAATAGTAAAAAATAGAAATTGCGGTCACTAGTTTTAATTGATATGGCTTTTTTTATTAGTTGATTCGCTTTTTTTCTATCACTGATTTGTTGCCAAATTAGGTTAGCACTTTTTATAAAGGATTTTTTGCAGGCTAGTTTTTGATCCCTCATTATGTGCCTCATGTCTTCAGGAAGTTGTTTCTCAATATTCAAAATAGTAATGCCGAGGTCAATTACATTTTGTCCAGTTTCTTTTTCTGGATAGGATATAGAACCAATATGTCTTCTATAGTCCGCTAATATGGAAGGAGTATAGGCAATAGGATAATTTTTTGCAATTCTAACCCACATTTCCCAATCTTCTCCGAAAACTACTCCATAAAAACTTCCTAATTTTTCATAAACCTCTCGTTTAACCACCGTTGCAACATATTGGGTAGGTTGTTCGGCTGACATTACGAATAATGCATCCTTTAATAACCCTTCTCTATTATGGTTATATTTTCCTTCTTTCTTAATTTCTCCATTTTCGTCAATAAAATGGTATCGACAAAAGGCAGCCCCTGCTTCTGGGTGGATTTTAAATAAATTTGAAATTTTATCATAAAACCCTGACTTTACCCGATCGTCTCCGTGAAGAATGTGAACCAATTTTCCTTTTGCCCTATTGATACATGTTTCAAAGTTCCTCAAACTACCAACATTTTTTTGTTGCCTGTAATACATCACCCTCTCTCCTCCAACTTTTTTAACCAAGCTTTCGACGTCTGCATCTGTGCTGCAATCGTCAATAACTTCAATTTGCATAAGATTTTCTCCTAAATCTTGGATCAAAACACTGTTTAATGCGTCTGTTATGAATTCAGAACAGTTATAAACCGGGATCATTACCGACCAAAGTGGTCGATCAATATTGAGGGAGATTGGTTGAATTTTAGGGGGTGATTGGGGGATTCGTTCCATTTACAAATTCTTATTAGTAGCTATTGAAAACAATGAGGAATTATACTTACCGTTATCAATCAATAATTTTATAAATAAAATTTTTAGGTTTAATTAAATTTGGAAGAAACAGAAGTGTAAGATTAAAGTTTTAATTTCATTTAAAATTACATTTATTTAAATATTAAAGCAAGAAAAATACATTAAAAGCCATTTTGAATAATTAAAAATGTTGTTTATTTTTATACTGAATTCTGTTTTGAAACAGAAAAAGGAATTCACTTTCCCCTTAAATAAATTTTTACCGACATTGTTTTAGCCCAGATTATGTAATAGGATTTCCCCGTCCTGCCAATAGTCAGGGGTGAAGCTTGAACCGTGATTAAAGGAAGTCTTGCAATTGCAAGAAAATCATGTTGTTTGGGGATATTAACGTAGCTCCGCTTTGGTTAAATTGAAAGCTACCATAAAGTGGCTGAATTTGAAGCAATTTCAGCATGTAATAGATTGTCTATTACATATTTCGGGTTTAACAAATTCATTTACCTAAAATTTAGATTATGGTTAATACAATTTGGTGAAGTTTTTAATCCCTAGTAAATCAATTAGTAGGAAGGACTTTGAAAGGTTTTGAGCTAGTTCCTTTGAAAGATAAGCTTGGTGTTAGCCAGAATGGTGAGTTATTTTATATTGAATAAGCTTCTTATTTTGAGGAAAAGGTATTAGTGATTTTTTTATTGGCAAGCGATTAAGTGATCCTTAGTCCATTAAAGCTGATAAATATTAAAGCCTTCCTTCAGTCTTTAGCTTCCAGTATCTCAGTAAGCCTCCCACCGACATCCAACTGGGGTTGGCGAGCTCATACAACTTTTGAAGGTCTTTGCCGGCCCCTTTATTTTCCAATTGCTTGGCCGTATAATTCATGAATTCAGGAGTAATTTCTTCAGCTAGCTCATTCTGATCAAATTTCCTTTTTATCCAAATTGCCCAGTCATCAAGAACTGAAATCAACTGGGAAAGGTGTTCTTGTGGGTTTGAGATTTTACCAAAATGGGTTAAGTACAATTCTTTGGGGTGACAATCTGAAATTTTTTCTATAGAGGATTTCCAAGCCTCGATATGAATGTCAGGAGGTGGACAAGGGGGTACTACAGGACCATTTTTTATTTTTACTCCGCCCACATCACCTGTAAATACCGACTCCCCCAATTGCCATGCAATATGGTGACTAGCGTGGCCTGGGCTGTGAATGGAAGTAAATGTTAAACCTTCAATCGAAACATCTTCCATATCGTCCACAGAAACCAAAAAGTTTGGGTCAATACTTTCCATTGGTCCCCATAAAGTGTCCATTTTCTCATCTCCATAAATTTTAGCTGCAGAGTTCCAAAGCTTAATAGGGTTAGACAAGTGAGTTATACCTTTGGGGTGGAGGTATACTTTAACCCCAGCTTTAGCAAATTCCCATGCTGCTCCGGCATGATCAAAATGTATGTGAGTTAATAGAACTGCAGCTAAATCTTTGGGTTTAAAACCAAGATGTTGTAAGCTTGATTTCAACTGATTCCATGTACTGTGGGGGCCGGTTTCAATTAATACGGGTTTACCCTTACCTTGAATAAGAAAACTGGCGATGGTTTTTTCAACTTTTTGAAACTTCAGGTCAATAGTATGGATTGTATGCATTATCCAAAAAGGGTATAGTTACCAAATTGATCCATTGGGAGTGTTTTCCTGATTACAAAAGGGCTGTCATTTGTTACTTGGTTAACCATAGGAGAAACGGTGTAATTGGTCATTTGCTCATCCGGGTAGGGGGACAGCATACTAAGTAGCTCCTCTTCACTGGTATTTAGATTCAACCACTTTTCTTCATTTTCATTTTTTAGGATTACCGGCATTCTATCATGTATTTCAGCGGTTAAACCGTTTGGTCTGGTCGTTAATATAGTAAAGGTGTGAGCAATTTCCCCTTTTTCAGTTTCAAATTCCTCCCATATTCCTGCAAATGAAAATAAAGATTCATCAAGGAAGACAAATCTATAAGGGACCTTGGTTTTTTTTCCTACCTTCTTCCATTCAAAGAAGCCGTCTGCCGGTACCAAGCAGCGGCTCTTTTTAAAGGCGTTCTTAAAAGATACTTTTTCTGTTATGGTTTCTGACCTAGCATTGATAAGTCTATTGGCCACAGGCTTGTTCTTGGCAAAAGCCGGAGTAATTCCCCAATAAAAATGAGAAAAGCCTTTTGGGCTGTCGGAAGTGATGACAGGAACAAGTTGAGAAGGTGCAATATTGTACCGGGGTTTGAAGTCTTCCAGCATTTCTGCCTGGAATCGTTCTTCTAGTTCCATTTTTGATTTTGCGAGCGAATATCTTCCACACATATTATTTTTATCAAAATCCTAATTAATGTTTTCATTTTGGATAAATTCCAAAGCCCTTGTTTCTGACCAGAACCTTTCCTTTACCGTTCTTGGGCTAAATCCAACATGGCCTCCATGCTTAGGGTACTCTAAGTACAATGTTGCCTTATATTTTCCTGCATTGGTTGGAAAACAATTCCTACTTAAAAAAGGGTCGTTTTTTGCATTCAAAACCAAAGTTGGATGTTTAATTTGAGGTAGAAAATAAAGGGATGAGCATTGCTGGTAATAATCGGTGGCATCTTTAAACCCATGAAGAGGGGCTGTAAATTCATTGTCAAAATCCCTAAGTGAATGTATATTGGAGAGTTTATCGATTGATAATTTTTCTGGAAAGTGTAAAGCTTTTTTTCTTATTTTCTGCTTTAAGGAATATAGAAAGTTATAGGCATATAATTTATTTCCAAATTCGTCTATTTTATCACAAGAACCTCCCAAATCCAAAGGGACGGATATGGCAACGGCTTTTTTAATATGAATTTTACTTTTCCAAGAGGTCTCACCGAGGTATTTTAGTGTAAGATTAGCCCCCAAACTAAAACCGATAAGGTGGATGTTGGAATAGTTTTTGGCAGCATGAGATATTACCAGGTCTAAATCATAAGTAGCTCCTGAATGATAAAAGATTGGTAAAGCATTCATTGATTCACTACAGCCTCTAAAATTCCAATTCAGAACATCATAACCTGATTCAAAAAACATTTTTGCCATTCCTGTCATATATGGTCTTTGGCTATTTCCTTCCAGGCCATGACTCAAAATCACCAAAGTGTCTTTGCCATTTCTTAACCAGTCAAGATCCAAGAAATCCCCGTCAGAAGTGCTAATTCTCTCCCTTTCAAATGGTAATACAACTTTTTTTCTGAAAATGGCAGGGTATATGGTTTGTAAATGACCATTAAAAAGAAGTTGATTTCGGAGATATTTTGATGTTTTAACTACTGGCATTCTATGACTTTACACGATTCACTTTTCTATCTTACGTGAAAATACTATTATTAAATTTGAATAAACATATTTTAAGAACTATTTTTGGATTGCTGAAAATATGAATTCGAATAATTTAACTTATGGCCGAAATAATACGAATGCCCAAAATGAGCGACACCATGGAAGAAGGGGTGATTGCTCAATGGTTGAAAAAGGTAGGTGATAAAGTAAAACCCGGAGATATTCTGGCAGAAGTGGAAACTGATAAAGCGACCATGGAACTAGAATCATACGATGAGGGTACCTTGCTTCACATTGGCGTAAAGGAAAAAGATGCTGTTCCTGTCAATGGTGTAATTGCCATTCTGGGTGAAGAAGGTGAGAATATAGACGATCTCTTGAAAGATGTGGACTCAGGAGGAAGCTCGGAAAGCGCCTCTACTGAAACTAAGGAAGATGCAGCTGAAGAAAAGTCTGAAGATAAAGCTAAAGAAACTACTTCTGAAATAGATGTGTCAGGAATTGCTGCAACGGTAATTACCATGCCTAAGATGAGCGACACCATGCAAGAAGGTACCATCGCTAGTTGGTTGAAAAAGGAGGGAGATGAAGTCAAGTCAGGTGATGTCTTGGCCGAAGTGGAAACTGATAAAGCAACCATGGAACTGGAGTCGTATGACGATGGAACCCTACTATATATTGGCGTGTCTGAGGGTGAGTCAGTTGAAGTAAATGGAGTCATTGCCATTATTGGTGAAAAAGATGCCGATTATAAAACCTTACTTAAAGCCCATCAACAAAAATCATCGGGTGCTGAAGAAGTAAAAGCTGAACCGGTTAAAGAGGAGAAATCTGCTCCAAAAGCTGAGGAAGGTAAGCCGTCAAATGCAGTGGCTGATTCTTCAACCAGTACAACGGACAAAGGAAGAATAAAAGCCTCTCCTCTTGCCAAGAAAATGGCAAGTGAAAAAGGTATTGATATCTCACTTGTGAAAGGTACAGGTGATAATGGCAGAATAATTAAAAAGGACATTGAGAATTTTGATCCTTCAAAAGTTACTGCTGCCAGTTCATCAAGTAGTGATGCACCAAGTGGTGTTGCTATAGGTCAAGAGTCCTATACCGAAGTTAAAGTCTCTCAAATGAGGAAGGTGATTGCCAAGCGACTCGCCGAAAGTAAATTTACTGCTCCTCATTTTTATTTGACCATGGAAATCAACATGGACAAAGCCATTGAGGCTAGAAAAAGCATGAATGAAGTGGCTCCTGTGAAAATATCTTTTAATGATATGGTTATTAAAGCCGCCGCTGCCTCGCTTAAACAACACCCGGCAGTTAACTCTGCTTGGATGGAGGACAAAATCAGATACAATGACCATGTACATATTGGTATGGCTGTAGCTATTGATGATGGTTTATTGGTTCCTGTAATTAGATTTACAGATAGTAAGTCCCTATCGCAGATTTCACAAGAAGCCAAATCTTTGGCAGGAAAAGCTAAAAACAAAGAATTGCAACCAAAAGATTGGGAAGGTAATACTTTCACTGTGTCTAATTTGGGGATGTTTGGTATAGAAGAGTTTACTGCTATTATTAACCCACCTGATGCATGTATCCTGGCAATTGGCGGAATCAAACAAACCCCAATTGTAAAAGATGGAGAAATCAAAATAGGCAATGTTATGAAAGTTACCTTATCTTGTGACCACAGAGTGGTGGATGGAGCTGTAGGTTCAGCCTTCCTTAAAACTTTGAAAAGTTTATTAGAAGATCCGGTTAGGTTGTTAATCTGACATATCCAATCATTAAATAATGTCAAAAAGTCCTAGAAATAGGACTTTTTGTTTTAAGTATGGTTTTTGAGAAGTAGATTAAAAACAAAAATGGAAAGAATCAAATCGACTACCGTAGTTGCCATAAAACATGAAGGTAAAGTAGCAATTGGTGCTGATGGACAAGCAACCATGGGAAATACCATTGCCAAAAGCAGTGTGAATAAGATCAGAAAGCTGCAGGGAGGTAAAATTGTAACCGGTTTTGCAGGGTCAACAGCTGATGCATTTACCCTCTTAGAAAAATTTGAAGAGAAATTGGGTGCTTATAGCAATAATATGAAAAGATCTGCAGTGGAATTGGCCAAGGAATGGAGAACGGATAGGATGTTAAGTAAGTTGGAGGCCATGATGATCGTGGCAGACGCTGAGGATATATTGATCATTTCCGGAACAGGTGATGTCATTGAGCCCGATATGGGTATAGCCACTATTGGTTCCGGTAGTATGTATGCCCAATCTGCGGCTAGGGCATTAAAGAAATTTGCCACCAACCTAACAGCAAAGGAAATGGTGGAAGAAAGCCTCACCATAGCAGCTGATATCTGTATTTATACCAACCACAATACGATAATCGAAGAAGTGAATAATTAAAAATAAATGAGGCTTTCTTGGTAAAAGAAAGCCTCATTTATTAAACTTCGAAATCATAAATCTTGACAGAAGCCCATTTTTCTTTGTGGTCTTTTATAAATTTAAGGTGAATGGGATCTACTTGATATTGGTCGTGATCCTCAATGCTTTCAAAATTAACCATTAGGGCAATATCGTAGCTATCATCTATTACTTCTCTTTTTTCCGTAGCAGCCGGTTTGCCTATGGCGTAACTTTTTACACTAACTGCCTGTGCAATTGCTTTGCAACCTTCAAGCACTGCGTTTAAATCTTTTTCAGGCTGGTGAAGCCAAAAGAATACTTGGTGTACAATCATATTATTTTTTTTTTATCGGGTTTTATGAAACCATATTGCCTCCAAAAGAGACTGGGATTTGTTGGGATTAGCTATTTTAATTAACCTAAACCAATAATTAATAAAGGTAAAAAGATAAGTTTAAAAAAGATAAAAACGCGAGGATTATGAAAACCTAAATCAAAGAAGAAATAATTTGGATTAGATACTATTATATCGAATAAATAATAGCTGCTATCTATAGTGTTTGTGCCTATCGTTTGGTTCAAACTGCTGGGTATAAGATATTAGAATCAAGAAAAAATCCTAGACGATAGCAAATGCTTTCTAAATCTAGGATTTTTGTTTGGTTGAATCAGGCCTTGGACTTATCTCCCATAAGCAATACATCGTTAATCTGGACTTCTGTTATGTATTTTTTTTGTCCATCCTTGTCTTCATAAGACCTATTGACCAGTTTTCCCTGAATGCATATTTCAGAACCTTTGTCGGTGTATTTATTAATAATTTCAGCCGTTTTTCCAAAGGCAACCAAGTTGTGCCAGTAGGTTTCCTCCACTTTTTCGCCTTTGTTGTTTTTATAAAACTCGTTAGTGGCAAGGTTTAGTTTCACCATGGGAGTGTCTCCTTTTACTGTTTTGTAATCCGCTTTAGCACCTAACCTTCCAATCAATTGTACATTGTTTCTAATACTGTTCATGATAATATTATTTAGTGTGAAAAGATAAATTTGTTTCCGATTTTGGAACAGTACAAAGTTGGGGGGAGTAGCAGTATTTAGCCCGATGATAAACGTTTATTTCCGTTTGTAAACGTTTGTAAACGTTTACAAACGTTTTTTTAAATTTATTTTATGCTTATATTAAGTTTAAATAAGCGTTTTTATTGAAGATGTCTCCTCGAATTCAAAATTGTATAGATTGTGGAGCCCCTCTAAACGGAAGGGCTGACAAACGGTTTTGTGATGATTATTGTAGAATTCATTACAACAATAAAATGAAATCCGGTAGCAATAATTTGATTCGAAACATAAACAATGCCTTGAAAAAAAACAGAAATATTCTTGCAGGCTTTCTTAAAGAGGATGAAGAGACGGCTAAAATTTCAAGAGAAAAATTATTGGGCAACGGTTTTATCTTTAAATATGGAACCCATTCTTATACAACAAAAAAAGGCAGTAAATACATTTACTGCTATGATTATGGGTACCTCAAACTTGAACATGATTTGTTTTTGGTGGTCCGATTGAAAACTGAACATTTGGACAAGCCAAATTTTATCAAAGGATAAAATTTGGCTTGTCTAGTTTTTTGTCAATTCTGTAGGCTGCATTCAAAAGTCCTACATGACTGTAGGTTTGAGGGAAATTACCCCATTGACTACCCGTATGTTGATCCACATCCTCCGAAAATAATTGCAAGTGGTTGCAATATTTACTTAGTGTTTCAAAGCCTTCCATGGCTTCATCCAAACGGTTAACACAAGCTAATGCTTCGATATACCAAAAGGCACATATTAAGAAGGTGGTTTCAGGAGCGCCAAAATCATCTTGATGTTTGTACCTATAAAACAAATAATTTTTCGCCAAAAGGTCCTCCTCTAAAGCCTTTAGGTGATTGTTGGCCTTTTCTATGTCGTCTCCGAAATAGCCCATAGTTATTAATTGCAAAGTGCTCGCATCCATATGTTTGGATCCGATGGCCTGCGCATATGCTTTTCTTTCAGGAAGATAACATGCTTCTATTTTTTGAATTGATTTGTTTTTTAGATCAATTGCTTTTTCCATCATTTCTGTGTCATTCATCCTTTCGGCTATTTTGATGGCTGCACATGATCCTGCCCAGTGGAAAAGAAATGTATAGCAGTGTTCTTGCTGTAGGTTCCTAAATTCCCATAGACCTGCATCTTTTTCATCCATAGTTTCCTCAATTTTATCCAATAGATTATTGATAAAAGGTTTTGAATGACTTTTTTCAGATTCTACAAATCTTTTGTCAGCATAAAGTGGGAGTAAGGTAACCAACACTTGGCCATAAAGGTCATTTTGAATGTGGGTATAAGCATCGTTTCCGAACCTTACAGGTTTTTCTCCTTTGTATCCATCAAGGTCGGATATTATTTCAATAAGCTTGGATGAACCTGTAATGGCATACAAAGGCTGATACCTGCCTCTATTGTCAGTTGGGAGATTTTGTAGGTATTCGAAATACCTTTCCAATTCCTCAAAATGACCAAGATGATTGAATACATTCAGGGTATAATAGGCATCCCGCATCCAACAGTATCGGTAGTCCCAATTTCTTGTGGAACCTGGGGATTCCGGAAGGCTGGAAGTGGAAGAGGCAATAATTCCTCCAGTATCTTCATATTGATGGATTTTCAGAATCAAAGAAGAGCGGACGACCAATCTCTGGTGAAAATTAGGTATACTCGTGGATTTTACCCAATTTCTCCAATATTTAAGTGTGGCTATTAAAAATTTTTCAACCGTGCTTTCTATAGGAGCTTCCAGAGGACTGCCATAAGTTAGTACCAAGTAAACAGTTTTTTGAAGGTGGAATGCCTCCTCTTCCATAATATATGTAATGGAACAGTTGGTGGTAAGCCTTACTTCTTGATCTCTACCTGAGTATTGGATGTGATTGCTTTCAGGAATCGCTTTTAATTTATTTTTACCATAATCCGAAACGGGGTGGCAATTGATTTTGATCTTAGGCTCACCTTTAATAGGCTCGATTTTACGGATAACCATTGAAGGTTTAAAATACCTCTCATAATTGAAAAACCTTGGAGCAAAATCTGTTACTTTATATGCTTCTCCGTCAGCTGTTTCAATAAATGTATCCAATATGTTTGAATTTTCACGGTACTCTTGACGAGAAGTGAAGTTATTGTCAGGGGGTAGGATGGTAAATTCCCCACCTTTCTGCTTATCAAGCATGCTGCCAAATAAAAAATCGCTATCGAATCTTGGCATGCAAAGCCAACTTATATTTGTGTTTTTTTCGATATGAGCGATATAGCTACAATTGCCAATTAGTCCGGTGCCGTAGGTATGCTTTTCCATAAAAATAAGGATGTGTTTAAAATGATTAGGTAAGTGGTTTTTTTAACAATTTGAAACCAAAAACCGCCATCGGAGGTACAAGTTATTAAAAATATTGTGCTTTATTAGTGATTTGATAATATTTATTGGGTGATTTTCAAAAATTTTCTCGGAACATTCACGAGCATACTTTGATTGATGCTAGGAATACGGATGATAAAGTAATCTTGATTGGATTTTTTAATGCATTCTCCGTGTAAGCCTTGCAAAGGCCCTCCAAGAATTTCTACCGTTTCTCCTTTCTCAATATTATCAGTATCTACTTCAACAGACACACCTGTTTCAATGATGCGCTGAATGGTATCAATTTCTTCTTGTTGTATATAGGAGTGTTCCCCTGAAAAGTTAATAAACTTTACAGCTCCCGCAACTTGTAGAGATTCCCATAACCTTTCTTTGCTTGTATAAACAAAAACATAACCGTTGAATAAAGGTTTTTGAATTTTTTTCTTCCGATCACTCCACTGTCTAATTTCTTCAATCATAGGGAGATAAACTTCCGTACCTTTTTCTTTGAGTCTTTCAGCTACTTTCTTTTCTGCTCTTGGGGCGGTATACATCACGTACCAATTAAGCTTTTCAGTCATATTTATATTAAGGGTTAAAATCCGAAAGTACCAAAATTATTGCCCATACTTCAAATAAGAAATGATAAAAAATGCAAATTTCAAAAATAAAGACTTAATACTTAACTACAAATCGATATAAATGCATTTTAAATGCTCAAAAAAGCTATTTAAAAAAATATTTACACAATAGATTATTTTTAATTACTTTTGTATCAGGCTTTAAATACAGATTGTTTTAGTTTTAACAAATTAAAAAGCCTTTAATTTTGTTAGGTATTTTTGTTGTTACCACCTATTTTTGAAAAATATTTAAGAACCTATTTTGAATTTTAATTGATTATATTTTGTGGGAAGGTAGTCGATTAAGTTATGGTCTACCAATAACAGTGAAAATGCAAATACATGAAAATCGTTAATGTAATATTATCAGGGGGAGTAGGCAGTAGATTGTGGCCCCTTTCCCGAAAAAGCAGGCCCAAACAATATTTACCCATTTTTGAAGAGCAATCACTTTTTGAGAAAACTGTTATTAGAAATTCAAAGGTTTGCAACCAAGTAATGGTAGTTGGGGGAGTAGACAACTACCAACTCTCAAGAGAAATATTAAATAAAGAGGAAAGCACCAATTATTTGGAACTGGTGGAAGCTGCGCCTAGAAATACTGCTGCTGCAATAGCATTTGCCGCATTTTCTTTACCCGAAGATGCGATCATGCTGGTCACCCCTTCAGATCATTTGATTGGAGATCAGGATGTTTATGACACATCAATTAATCAGGCGATTGAAATGGCTAAAAAAGGTTTTTTGGTTACTTTCGGCCTTATTCCCACCAAGCCTGAAACCGGATTTGGATACATTGAGCATGAGGGGAATGATGTACTTGGTTTTAGAGAAAAACCGGGATTGGTTCAAGCTCAGTCTTATCTGAAGCAAGGTAACTTTCTTTGGAATAGTGGCATGTTCTGTTTTGAGGCAGGAACTTATTTAAATGAATTAGAAAAACATGAGCCTGAAGTATTTAAAACTTCGAAAATCGCTTTAGAAAATGCTAAAGATGGCTTTTTACCACTAGATTTAAGTATGGAAATCCCGTCAATTAGTGTGGATTATGCAGTGATGGAGAAATCGGACAAAATTAAAGTTGTACCTTCCAGCTTCTCTTGGTCAGATATGGGATCCTTTGAAGCGTTGTTTGATTACTACCCGGAGGGAAGCAAGGAAAAGGTAGATGGGAATTTAGTATTGGGCTCAGGAAAGCATGTTGAATTTGTGGGCTTGGAAGACGTTGTATTGGTGGAGACAAAGGATGCCATTCTTGTGCTGAACCGGAGTAATGCGCAAGATGTTAAAAAAGTATATGAACGTTTAGAAAAAGAAAATCCGGGATTACTAAGTTAAGGAAATGGTAGATAAAAACACTAAAATTTATATTGCAGGGCACAGAGGAATGGTAGGTTCTGCTATACAAAGGTCTCTTGAAAGCAAGGGGTACACAAATATTATAGGCTTTAGTAGTAAAGAATTGGATTTGACCAATCAGCTAGCAGTTAAGGGTTTTTTTGAAAATGAAAAGCCCCAAATTGTAATTGACGCTGCAGCAAGAGTAGGGGGGATCCTCGCCAATAATAATTACCCATATACTTTTCTTATGGAGAATATGTTGATTCAAAATAATTTGATCAACTATTCCCACCAATTTGGAGTTGAAAAGTTTATCTTTTTGGGTAGCTCTTGTATTTATCCTAAATTGGCACCACAGCCTTTGAAAGAGGATAGTTTACTTACCTCATCATTGGAGCCAACTAATGAATGGTATGCTTTAGCAAAAATCACAGGAGTAAAGGCCTGCGATGCAATTCGTAAACAATTTGGTAAAGATTTTATTAGTTTAATGCCTACCAATTTATATGGCCCTTACGATAATTTTGACTTGGAGACTTCACATGTGCTGCCTGCCATGATTAGAAAATTTCATGAGGCCAAAGAAAATGGAAATAGCCCGGTTACCCTCTGGGGTTCAGGCTCTCCCATGAGGGAGTTTTTACACGTAAATGATATGGCAGATGCTGTAGTATTTGCTGTTGAAAACAGCTTTAAAGATAATCTTTACAATGTTGGTACAGGGAAGGATTTAACTATAAAATCCCTTGCTGAACTGATTCAGAAAATTACAGGACATACTGGTGAAATTGAGTGGGATAGTGAAAAGCCGGACGGTACTCCTCGTAAATTAATGGATGTGAGTAAAATGTCGGATGCCGGATGGCAAGCAAAGATTGGCCTTGAAGAAGGTGTGAAAGAAACCTACGAATGGTTTTTGAATAACATCGGCCAGTACAAACAAGTGAAACTTTAACTATAAAATTTATTAATTTAACAGCTCATTAATTTAGATGTCTATGAAAACGGCGTTAATAACAGGTATAACAGGACAGGATGGTGCTTATCTTGCAGAACTCTTATTGTCAAAAGGATATATTGTTCACGGAATAAAAAGGAGAGCCTCTTTGTTTAATACAGATAGGATAGATCACTTGTATCAAGATCCCCATGAAGATGACAAGCGCTTGTTCCTTCATTATGGTGATTTGACAGATTCAATGAACTTGACAAGAATCATTCAGGAAACCAAGCCGGATGAAATTTACAATTTGGCAGCAATGAGTCATGTAAAAGTGAGCTTTGATACCCCGGAATATACGGCAAATGCTGATGGAATAGGTACCTTAAGAATATTGGAAGCTGTGCGTCTTTTGGGAATGGAAAAAACCACCAAAATCTATCAAGCATCTACTTCCGAGCTTTATGGTTTAGTTCAGGCAGTTCCTCAATCAGAGACTACACCTTTCTATCCTAGATCCCCTTACGCCGTTGCGAAACTTTACGGTTATTGGATTACGGTGAATTACAGAGAAGCTTATGGTATGTATGCTTGTAATGGTATCCTATTCAACCACGAATCTCCATTAAGAGGTGAAACTTTTGTTACCAGAAAAATCACCAGAGCTGTTGCCAAAATTGCATTGGGTTTTCAGAAAAACCTTTACATGGGTAATTTGGATGCCAAAAGGGACTGGGGCCATGCTAAGGATTATGTTGATGCCATGTGGAGGATTCTTCAACAAGACGAACCTGAAGATTATGTCATTGCTACAGGAGTAACTACTAAAGTAAGAGACTTTATTAAAATGGCTTTTGAATTAGTAGGCTTTACTTTAAAATTTGAAGGTGAAGGGTTGGAAGAAAAAGGGATTTTGGAATCCATTGACAAAGAAAAAGCCTTTGAAGTTTTGGGGACTTCAACTTTCAATGTAAAAGTCGGAGATGTCTTGGTGAATGTCGATCCTGCCTATTTTAGACCTACCGAGGTAGATTTATTAATTGGAGATCCAAATAAGGCGATGACCAAACTAGACTGGAAACCAAAATATGATCTTAAACTTTTGGTTGAAGACATGGTGCTTTCTGACGTTAGTTTGTTTAAAAGAGATGTACACTTAATGAAAGGCGGTCACAAGATCTTGAATCAGGCTGAATAATCAGTTTAAAATAATTGTGTTTATTGAGGAGCAAAACATTTATTTGTTTTGCTCCTTTATATTTTACAGTTGTCTTTTTTTATTATGGGACTTTTTACTTCAGTGTTTGAATTAGATATAGTTTAATTTTTTACCGTGCCTTCCATTTATGAAATTATAGGAACCTTTCACTTTTTTACCAACCTTAAAAAAAGAGATTCCGTATTTACCAATGTTTTAATTTGTGTTCCCTTTCATTCGTGAAAAGTTCAATTAAATTTCGGTCAGCAAGACTATGGATTTAAAAATTCCATGTTATGTTAATTCCATAGGTATTGCTTACTTTTGTGGTGTAGTTGGAATAGGGCCAATTCTTTGTGCAATTGGGCCATTTCATAGATGGAATGCTCTATTACTAAATGTAACTGAGGTGGCGAAGCTGTAGGTTTTTGTTAGCAAAATCTCCAAAAATCATCAGCTTTTATACTTCCTTTTAAATTAAAGAATCCTTAAAATGATCAGTAAATTCATCCATTACTTTAGATTTTCATCGATAATAATTCTGCTTTTTATTGTTTCAATAGGTTATAGCCAATCTATTCAGGATATACAAAACCTTAAAGTAGATGAGTTGTCGGATGCACAGATTGAACAATTAATAAAACGCGCAGAATCTTCCGGTATGAATGAAATGCAATTGGAGGCTATGGCTAGAGAGAGAGGTATGCCTGCATCTGAAGTTGCTAAACTGCGGCAAAGAATAGAATCCTTGAAATCCGGAAATAGTGAAGTCACTGCAGGAAAACGTACTGGAAGAAATAATCAGAGAGAGGTTTTGGACGCAGAAATGCAACAAAATGTTTTTGATAGCCTTAGGCAGTCTGATCCTTATTATGATCTTAGTCCTCAACAAAAAAAGATTTTTGGCTATACTTTGTTTCACAATCAAGAATTAAATTTCAATCCTAATTTAAATATCCCTACTCCGGAAAATTATATTCTCGGGACAGGCGATCAAGTGCTAGTAGATGTCTATGGTGCTTCGCAGGCGGCCTTTGACATGACAGTTTCTCCTGAGGGGAAAATCTTAATTCCGAATATTGGTCCAATAAATATTGGTGGTGCAAGTGTGGAAAGTGCTAGGTTAAGGGTGAAAAATGCCTTGGGACAGATTTATTCAGGACTGAAAGGACCAAATCCAAATACATTTTTACAATTGAGGGTTGGAAATATCAGAAGCATTCAAGTGACCATGGCTGGAGAATTAAATAAGCCGGGAACTTATACTTTGCCCTCCTTTGCCAATGTTTTTAATGCTCTTTATTTGGCTGGCGGACCAAATGAAATAGGGTCGTTTAGAAATATTCAGGTTTATAGAGATAGCAAATCAGTTGGACAAGTGGATGTCTATGATTTCTTGGTGAATGGTAATCAGAAGGGGAATATTGTCTTACAAGACAATGATGTAGTGATCGTTCCTCCCATCCAGACAAGAGTCGAATTGGAAGGCCCTGTTCGTAGACCGGGGCTATTTGAAGTTAAGGGAGATGAAAATATCCATGATTTATTGACATTTGCAGGAGGATTTAAAAGTGAGGCCTACAAAGAGCTTGTAACAGTCAAAAGAACTACAGACCAAAATTTGAGAGTAGATAATATTTTCAATAAAGATTTTGATTCCTTTTCTATAAAGGATGGGGATTTATTTGTAGTTGGTAGTATCCTTGAAAGGTATGACAATCGGGTTCAAGTTTCAGGTGCTGTTTTTAGACCGGGAGAATTTGCAATTTCTGATGAGATGACTGTTCAGTCGCTTATTGAGCTTGCCGGTGGTCTTCGTGGTGATGCTTTTTCAGAAAGGGCTACTTTATACAGAACCAATCCTGATTTTACAATGGAAGTGTTAACCCTTGACTTGGGGGCTATTATTTCCGGGAATGCTGTAGATGTACCGCTTATGCGTGAAGATATATTAAGTATTCCAAGTAAGTATGACCTGAAGGAAGAGTATTATGTTCAGATTTCAGGGGAGGTAAATAGAACAGGAGTCTTCCAATATGCAAAAAACATGACCGTTGGGGACTTGATTACAAAGGCCAGTGGTTTTAAAGAGTCAGCATCTAGCGCTAATATTGAAATAGCAAGGAGAGTGAAAGGTGAAGTTGGGGGGGAGATTGCAAAAATCTTTACGGTCTCCATTGATGAAGATTTAAAAATCACAGAGGCTGAAAGAGAAATAATTTTAGAACCCTTTGACCATGTTTTTGTTAGAAAAAGCCCGGGTTTTCAAGAAGAAAAAATTGTTTATGTTGAAGGGGAAGTTTTTTATCCTGGAGGTTTTACCCTTGAAAAGAGAGATGAAAGGATTTCAGATGTGTTAAAGAGGGCTGGGGGGCTTAATAATTATGCCTATCCTAAAGGAGCGACCTTAATTCGGAGAACGGAGTTTTTTAAAACGAAGACAGAGGAAAATATTAAACTTGAACAATTGGAATCATTACATAGGAACATCATCCGTGAAGATGAAATTGAAAATGCGGAAGCGGAAGGTAAACTATTAGAAAGGATTGATGACAGGATGGCTTTGCTTTTGCATGAAGAGAGAAAAACCAATGAGGAATTAAAGCAGTCTGATAGTATTTCCGAAGACAAGTATCAATTTCTAGGTGAGGAAGACAGTACGGTGATGGAGGTAGCCACCAGAGACAAGGAACTTATTGGTATTGATCTGATGAAAATTCTTTCTCAGCCTGGTTCCAAATATGACTTGATATTGCAAGAGGGGGATGTGATTAGTATTCCAAAAGAACTGCAAACTGTAAGAATGAGGGGAGAAGTACTTTATCCAACAACAGCTAGGTATGACATGTCCCGTGGATTTAGAAATTATATATCTAGAGCCGGAGGTTTTACAGAACAGGCTAGAAAATCCAGGGCATATGTCGTTTATGCCAATGGAGATGTTCATCGGACGAATAAGTTTTTGTTTTTTAACTTTTTCCCTAAAATAGAACCGGGAGCAGAGATCATCGTTCCACAAAAGCCAAAGCGTGAACCAATGTCTGTTCAAGCATGGATAGGAATTGCATCTAGCCTTGCAACTTTAGGGATTTTGATAGATCGAATATCCAATTAAAATGTCTTGATTAATTTTAAGCTTTAGATTTATAAAAAATACTATTTAAAGTATTATTTCTATTTAAGCTATAAAATCTTAAACCATTGATTATAAAGATTGGCTAATCAAACCTTCCTTATAAATCACATAAAAACTAGCGATAAGAGGGACAATTAATGTCTAGAATTGAATACTTAGAGTGAAAGTCAAAGAATCAGATAATAGTGGGGAATCATTAATAGATGTTTCAGTAATTATCCCTACCTATAGAGATTGGGAAAGGTTAAATCTTTGTTTACTTGGACTAAAAAAACAGAACTTTCCTTCAAGTAAGTTTGAAATTATAGTAGTCAATAATGATCCTTATGATCCGAAACCCGACTTTGTAGAAGCGAGTGGATGTAAAATAATTGAGGAAAAAACCCCCGGATCTTACGCTGCTAGAAATGCAGGCATGAAGATAGCAAATGGAGATATATATGCCTTTACAGATTCGGATTGTATTCCAGACCCAAATTGGATTAAAGAGGGGTTAAAGGAAATGAAAAATTCCAAGGTTTCAAGGGTTGGAGGAAAGATAAAATTGTTTCGTCCTGAAAACGGAAGTTATTTTGCATTTGTTTACGAAAAATATTTGGCCTTTCAGCAAGAACGTAATGTCAAGGTCTTTAAAAAGTCAGTAACAGGTAATTTTTTTGCAAAAAAGCATCTTTTTGAACAATTTGGTGCTTTTGATGAAAAGTTGATGTCAGGAGGAGATTTTTATTGGAACCTTCGTTTAAGTGAGTTTGGAGAAAAGATTTCTTTTGCCGAAATGGCTGTTATAAATCACCCTTCACGTACGTCTTTGTCTGAGATAGCCTTTAAGAAAAAGCGGACAATTTCAGGTTATTACAGAGAAACATTTATAAGATTAAAATTCGGAAAGAAGTTACTCACTCTTTTAAAGCGATTAATGCCACCAATTAATAGGATAAATCACATAGAATTTGAATCTACAAAGGATTATTTCCAAGTGCTAATAATTCGCTGGTATGTGGAATCAGTAGGTGTCATGCACTTAATTAAACTGCAGTGGGCGAGTATTAGAAACAAAAACATTTAAAATTGCAATTAATGAAAAAAAAAATTTCCCACTTGGATCAATTTATAAAGAAATCTCTTCGTGCAGAAGAAATCCTTATTAAAGACTTGATCAATGAAATCATAGCTTTTAAGAAGTGGATCATGATCGTTGCCATGACGGTGTTTACATTGGGCTTGGTTTATATTTTCACCTCATCTGATGAATATACAACTACCTCCAAATTATTAATGGAGCAGTCAAATGGAATCAACTCCAAAGCTTTAGGAGGTTTAGCCTCTATTTCTGGTTTGGGTAACTTAGGAATAGGAAACCAAAACACTGAAGCCTTACCTCCAGAATTGATTCCTGAGCTTGTGCTAGAAAGTGACTTTTTAAAACGCCTAATGTATGAAAAAGTATATTTTGAGGAGGCTCAAGATAGCATTACTTTATTGGAATTTGTGAATGAGTATGAAAAACACAATTTATATTATCACTTGGCTAAGTTACCAAGTAAAGTAAAATCTATGCTATTATCCAATACTACCGCAAAAGGTATTGATTTTAATATAGAAGAAAAACAACGAGAAGAAACTATTTTGGCATTTGATACCAAAGAAAGGAAAACGATAGCTCAACTTAGAACACGAATTGAAGTAGAGAAAGAAGACCGGCTATTGGTAATTCAAACAAAAATGCCGGAACCATTGGCCAGTGCACAGTTCAATGAGGTTTTAAGTAGATTCCTTAAAGAGTACCTAACCAATATAATACTGGATAAAGAAGTCAAGAACTTTGAGTTTATTAAGGAACGTACCAATGAAGCTAAAAGCAGAGTAGAACAAACTCAAATGAAATTGGCAAATTTTAGGGACAGTAATCGAGGGATAAACTCCCAGTTGTTGAAAACTGAAGAAGATAGGCTTCAGGCGGATTTTAATCTTGAGTTTAGCCTTTATAACTCATTAGCCCAACAGATGGAACAATCAAGGATCAAGGTTCAAAATGCTACTCCTGTCATGACTGTTTTTCAAAAACCTCAATTACCTACCTCAGCCAGTGAGCCAAAGGTTATATTATTAAGCTTAGTTTTTTTGATATTGGGTGGGATTATCGGAATACTGTTCTTTTTTGGACTTTTGGTAATGAGAATGCTAACGATACATTTTACAAATGTTTAGTGTAATAATTCCCGTATACAATAAATATCCTCATTTAGACCGTTCGATTACTTCGGTATTGAAACAAAAATTTGAAGAATGGGAGCTATTGCTAGTGGATGATGGTTCAACTGATGGAAGCTTAGAGAAGGCGAGATCTTATTCGGATAAAAGAATAAAGGTTTTCCAAAGAAATGAACCGGGTCCGGGGGGATATGCTGCTAGAAATCTAGGTATTGCTAAGGCCAAATACAATTGGGTAGTCTTCTTAGATGCTGATGATGAATGGTTAGACAATCATTTAGTTACTTTTTTTGAGTTAATCAGTTATCAGCCGAATGCAAAAATTGTTTCTAGCTCTTGGAAGGATAATTTCGAAGACAATAAGGAAGAAAGAAGCTTTCCTAATAGTTATCACAAAAAGCACCAGGCTAAAGGAATACACGAAATTGAACTCAAGGCTTTTTTAAAAAATAGTATTTATGGTGCTCCACCATTTTGGACGGGAGCGGTTGGTTTTCGGAAGGATCTACTTTTAGAAATAGGAGGTTTTCCGGAAGGAAGGTGTAAAAGGGGAGGTGACGTAGATACTTGGTTAAGAGCAATTTTTTATGGCAAATTAGCTATCTGGTCTCCAAAATTAACTGTTGTTTATCACAGAGATTCTGTCAATATGGTGACCAAAGTAGAAGGATTTGAAGTTGGCTGTGAAGCGACTACTGTTAAACAGTTGGCCTCCTTAACCGAAGATAAACAAATAATACGGCTTCTATTCCAATTTCTAAACGCAAGGGTTGTGAGTAGATGGTTGCAAACATTAAGAGTTGGGAAAAAAACCCAGCCTTTGTGGGGTAAAGTGAAATGGAAGTACCTTACCAAAAAGGGATTTGCTATCACATTTTGGTCTATTCTACCTACTGCTATTACAAAGCAATTGTATCGGTTGGCAAGTAAAGCTAAATATGATTAACTAATTTCAATTGAAGTTTAAAATACCAAATAGTATTAACCTAAAAGAATTCCAGCAATGGGATTTTTTTTCTGTTTTGATAATGATACTGCTCTTTTTGAGAGTTCTTGTAGATAGAGCGGGATTTGGGGCAGTTATTGGTCTTGCTTTGCTTGGTTGTTTTTTATTATTATTAGTTTTTAAGTTAAGGTTGCCCAAATACCTATTGTTTTTTTCTTCCATATTTTTTTTATTAATAGGATATGCTTTTATAAACGCGGCTGTGATTCATGGTGAGCCTTTGTATACTATAAGAGGTGTGATTCGCTATTTCTCCTATTTTGCCATGTTTATATTGGCATATTACAGTAAAGTTTCTTTTAAACAAATTTTCTTGTTGTATACAATCATAGTTTTAATTGAGAGTGCTTTGGCATTCTTTCAGTTTCTATTTATGGGTATGCCAAGGCCAAGTGGAACATTTATAAATTCAAATCACTTTAGTTATTTTCTAGTACCCTATTTCTCTATTTTACTGATCGTTTATAAGAGGTACCTTCCGGCATTTTTTGTCTTCCTCCTGTCGGCTTTTCTTGGAGGAATGGGAGGAGTTATAAGTTTATTATTGGTCCTCTTTCTTTTTTTATCTCATTATGCCAGAAAATGGCAAAAGGTAATCGCCATCCTTATTTTTCCGATTTTTATTGCAGGGGCAGGTCTATTGATGCAAAATAGAGTAAAGGAATTGACTGATGTAACTGCCATCTCGGAAAGACTAGCTGAAAATAAAGCCGGAGGAGGTAGTTCTCTTGTCTGGAGAATAGTTACATGGAAGCTTATGTACGATGAGCTTGTTGAAAAAGATGGATTATATACCGGAATGGGGTTAGAGTACGCCTCTTTAATCAGTCCTTACTTTTTAGAAAGTAGTATAAGGGAGCCTCACAATGATTATTTGCGTATATTGTTGGAATTTGGGTTGTTTGGTTTTGTTCTTTTTTTATATGGGATGTACTATGGTCTCTTTAAATTAAGAAAAAATGCCATTGAACAAAGTTCCTCCTATTACTACGCCCTATATGTTGCATTGGCAGCGATTTATTTAGGAATGATTGTTGGTAATATTGTAGTCTTGAGCACCCTGTGGTGGCTATTTTTGACAATAATAGCTATCATGCATAAAGAAGAAAAGCAAATAAAATCAAAAGCGTTCGTATAAAATGACAGGAAAACTTGCTATTGTAACTCCGGCAAAAAATGAGGCCAAAAATATCCCCAAGTTAGTGGGAAGTATGGCTGAACAAACTAAAAGGCCGGATTTATGGATATTTATTAATGATGGAAGTACAGACAATACCGTTGAAGTATTTGAGGAGGAAATAAAGAAACACGGAGCTGCTTTTAAAAATACCAGGATTCAGCTGGTCAATTATGAGGATGTGGATCAGTCTTATGCCTTGGGGCCAAAATACAGTCGAATCATAAAGTTTGGATTAAATAAGATCTTATCCCTTGAGAAGGACTTTAAATATGAGTATGTAGGAATCCTTGATAGTGATGTATTTCCTGAAAATGTCTATTACGAGGTGCTACTTAAAAAATTTGAGAATAACCCTAAACTAGGAATAGCTTCGGCTTCTAAGCAACAAGAGGATTATGGTAATGAAATCATTACGAGCTATGTAAACAAAAGCTTTGCGCCAAGCGGTTTTAGGGTTTGGCGAAGGGCTTGTTTAGATCAAACTGATTATTCAATCTCCATTTCACAGGACTCTGTATCTGCAGCCAGAGCGATTATGCTAGGATGGAAAGTAAAATCTTTTCCTGAACTAGAAGTTAGTCTAAGGCAACGTGGTGCGAAATTTGGGTTTGAGTACTATGGTAAGTCTGCCTATATGCGGCATGTCCCCTATTTATATGTTCTAGCCGGAGCTGCAAGAATGTACTTGTTAGGGAAAAAGGATGATGCAAGGCAATATATCAATGGTTATAAGGAATCAGCTAAAAATAATATAGATAGAATTGAAGATCCCTTGGCAATAAAATACTATAAAAACAGGTTCTTTTATAAATTACTTGGTAAATAATGAAGCCTAAGGTTATACTTTTGATTTACGGATCAGGAGGGCATAAAGCCCAAATGGAGAAGTTGTTAACTGGGATTAACAAGGAGTTCGGGAACGTTAGCTTTATAGGGATTTCCGAAAGTGAAGCATCAATCATTCATCCGAGTATTGTTGAGACCTTCGAACAGCCTCCGTTTAGAAACAAGTATTTTTCGTTTATGAATCTCTTTAGTATTCCAAGGAAGTATTATAATTTTATTTCTTGTTTTTCTAAGATCAATAAGAATTACAAAGTTCTCTCAGTGATTTCAACCGGGCCGGGTTTGGCAATTCCTTTTTCTATTTTATTTAAATTAAAGAAAACGAAAATTGTTTTTATTGAAACTTGGTCACGCTTTGAAACCCAGTCCTACGCTGGAAAAGTGATGTACAGAATTGCCGACAAATTCTATATTCAAAACAGGTCTTTATTTAAGTTTTACCCTAAAGCCATTTACTCAGGATTACTATGAAAATTTTGGTTACTGTCGGGACAACTAGGTTTGACTCTTTAATTAAGTATTTGGATGAAGAATGTATTGGGCTGGGTCACGAAATTACTTTCCAAATTGCCGATGGAAAATACAAGCCGGTAAACTTCCCTTTTTTTAGATTTAACTCTGAAATCAATACCTATTACATAGCCTCTGATTTGGTCATTTGCCATGCAGGGGCAGGTACTATTTATAAATTATTGGAGTTAAAAAAGAAGATAATAATTGTTCCAAATACCGAGAGAGTTGATAACCATCAATTAGACATTGCAGAATTTATGGCAACCAATGGATATGCCATTTCTATAAATGATTTTTCTGAATTACCTGAAAGAATACTAAGTGCTTCTAAATCTGACATGAGGGTTTTTGAAAAACATGATTTTGATAAGACTCGAGAAATAATATCTTTTTGTTTGGAAGATCTTGAAAACAAGTAAAATCAGCATTAATTACATGACAAAGAAATACCAATTGAAAAACTGGCTGATTATTCTGCTTTTATTTTTTGGGATAAACAAGTCTTTTTCCCAAAACTTGGCCCCAGGAACACCTATAGTAGAAGAGTATGGCAGAAGAAAATTACTATTTTCAGATGAATTAGATTCACTTAATCAAGATGGTTTAAGGCCTAATCTTTCTGTTCAATCTCTTTTCTTATCTCCAAATAAGGAAGAAAATAAGATTAGTTATACAGTATTCCCGGTACAATCAACCATGCTATATAATAGCAAGAGACCTTATGGGTATGGTGGGTTTGGCATGCACAATGGAAGGGGGTATGAACAATACATTAGCGCGGGGGGGTACGGAAGACTAGGTTTCTTATATCTTCAGTTACAACCAGAATTTGTCTTTGCCCAAAACAAAAATTATCAAGGGTTTGGGAGTGATTTTTCCCGTCAAGTTTTAAATGATAGATTTCATTATTGGAATAGAAATGACCGACCGGAATTACTTGCAAATGGGAATTCCAGCAGGTTATGGTGGGGCCAATCCAGCCTAACTGCAAGGTTTGGGGGTTTTGAAACAGGGATTTCCACCCGTACTTTATGGTGGGGGCCGGGGCAATGGAGTTCCTTGACATTCTCCGGTAATGCAGAAAGTTTTCCTCACCTTACCTTAAACTCTCATCGGCCCCTAAAAACCTTTATGGGACATTTTGAAGGACAATTGATAGTAGGGAGATTGGAGAGTTCGGGAATGCCTGCCTCGCAAGATGACACGCTTAATGAATTGTATTTCCTCCCACTAGACGATGATTGGAGGTACCTAAACGCCATCAATATAAGTTATCAGCCTAAATGGGTTCCAGGTTTATATTTAGGTTTTATTCGAACATTTCAGCAGTATAGCGCCAAGCAAGGGGACCAGTTTCGAGATTATTTCCCAATCTTTGATGCCTTTCAAAAAAAGGAATTTTTTCAAGATGGAAACTCTGTGGCCTTTGATAGTGAGGCTCGAGACCAACAAGCAACTCTGTTTTTTAAATTCTTAAGCAAAAAGGCAAAATTTGAAATATATGGAGAGTATGGCAGGAGAGACCATGCCTTGACTTGGAGGGATGCCATACTGAACCCAGAACATTCCCGAGCCTATTTAATGGGTTTTCAAAAATTAATCTCCCTTGGCAAGAAAAACACCTATCTTCAAATTCGAAGTGAAATTGTTCATCAGCAGGAATCTGTTAATAGATACATTCGATATGAAGGTCTTGGTGGAAGAACTTCTTGGTCTACGCATTATCAAGTAAGGGGCTTTACAAATAGGGGGAAAGCACTGGGCTCAGGCATTGGTACGGGTAGTAATGGCCAAACTTTTGAAGTGGCAGTTGTTGAAGGATTCAACAAACTGGGGATAATGGTAGAACGAATAGCCAATCACCAAGACTTTTATTACAGGGCTTTTGGTCAGGATAGTGAGATGCTCCCTTGGGTGGATTTTACTGTTGGGATTCTGGCAAATAGGAAATGGAATGACTTTTTACTAGGCTCTCAATTTCAATTGGTGAATGGCACAAATTACCAATGGCAAAGTGATCCATCTACCAACGAATTTTTCCCGAAAGGAAAAAACATGCTTTCTTTTCACGGTAAAATCCATTTGGTGTATCTAATAGGTACAAACAGATAATAATCTTACTGTAGACTTTTCTCACAAGGGCTTTTGATTTATAGGGATGGACTTGGATGAAGTATGTAAGGTAAAAGTATAGAAAATTGTAGGGGGAAATAATGTCAATGGTTTATGTTATATTCTTTAAAATAAATCAAACTAGGATTCAGAATTGGTCCAATTTATATGAGTTACAGATCAGTTCTTAAATTTGTCTTTTCAAAATTACATTTTTTCCAAATTGAATTTATATGCTAAAGAAGGTGTATATAATATTTTTAAAAAATATTGTATTATAAGGTATTGGCGTTTGCTGATAAATTTGTTTGTTCATTCCGAGTCAAATACAGAAGTAGATGGGATAATTTTAGGACCCTTTATACAAATAATTTAAGGTTTTTAACTTAAGTTTACTTTTGTTATGTTTATTTTCTTAACGTTCTTTTCATCAACCTGAATATAAATTTTTGAGTAGCTGGTGCTTCTGATTTTTCAAGCACAATAATAATCCATTCTTGTGCAATTGTTATTTGGTTGTATACCAGTTGTTTATGTGTTTTCCTTGTAAGTGAGTCATCAGAAGGAGATATATGGCACTATTTCTGTTTACTATAGCTGAAATTGAGGGAAAAACCAGTAGAGGCTATTATCATGATAGGGTTACCGGAAGATTTATTGAGGGCAGGCTTTTAACGTGTTTATAATAAGTTTCAAATGAACCTGCAAAATTAAATTTGGAGATTTGGTATCTGTGAAAATATTAAACCTTAAGGTCCTAATAGTTTTACTTATTATTGTTCCCTCAAGTTTTATTCTTTTTAACCTTATATTTTATTTAGAATTGTCTTGAAATGAAATCCAATTTAATTTTACTTCCTTTGCAACCTAGAAACTTTCCCTTAAGCTGTTCAGATAAGAGAGTAATAGCGAAAGAATTAGGTTATATGCCACATACACAGTTAAATAATGATAAAACTCAATTTATAGAATGGTATAGCATCTAGTATAAAGGGTGAGGTTAAATAATTTTTTTATGAAATTTTATAGAGTAATTATAATATTGTAAGATGCTTATGTGTATTTTTGTCAAAATCCTTTTACTATGAACATTTTTCTGGCAACAGTAACTTCATTTTTCTTTGGTTTTTTAATGACTCCTGTACTGATTTTGATTCTTAAGAAAATCAATTTTACTGAGTCGCCTGGCGGAAGGAGAATTCATGCAGGCAAGATCCCGTCGATGGGTGGAATTGCTATTGTTTTTGCTACTTTCGTCGGTTTGTTTGCATGGTTAAGTTTTGATCAGATTGTTGAAACCCGGTATTTTTTAGTTGCATTAGCGATTATGTTTTCGGTTGGATTAAGAGATGATCTAATTGAGTTAACAGCTGTTCAAAAGCTAATAGGACAATCAATACCTGCCTTTTTCGTAATCGTGATGGCAGATATTCGTATCTCCGGTTTGTATGGTTTTATGGGGATATATGAAATCCCATATCTTGTAAGTGTTGGTGTGACTTTTTTCGCAATTTTAGCACTGACCAATTCTTTTAATTTAATTGATGGTGCAGACGGATTAGCCGGTTCTTTAAGTTTAGTGACTTTAAGTATTCTAGGATTTTGGTTTTATACTGCCGGAATGATCTCATATAGTCTGATCTCTTTTACATTAGTGGGAGGGATATTGGCTTTTCTGGTGTTTAATTGGCATCCAGCTAAAATCTTTATGGGCGATACCGGATCCTTAAGTGTTGGGTTTTGCCTTACCGTATTGGTAATTTTATTTGTTGACAAAACAGGTCTCATGGCTCCTTGGGAAGGGCTGAAATTAAATGCCCCTTTTTCAGCCGGCTTAGCTTTCTTGATCGTCCCGATTTATGATACAGTTAGAATATTTATTAAGAGAACCAAAAATGGAAAATCACCATTGAAGCCTGATAAAAGCCACGTTCATCACTTTTTACTAAGGATGGGATTACAGCATGACCAAGTTTCATTGATTTTAGTAGTAGTGAAGTTGACCTTTATATCAATTGTGTTTTTTGGCTATGCTTTAAATGATCATGTCTTACTTCCGGTTCTCATATTAATTGCTACATCTCTAGGAATATGGATGGACAAGAAAACACTACAAAAAGTCAAAGATAATTGCAAGAAAGCACCCCTTGTATCAGGGGAAAATTATACGCGGAAAAAAAGGAAGCAAACCAAAAGAAAACCTTCCATTGCTAAAAATATATTTACAGACAATAAAATCAATATGAACTGAGGCATATTTCTTAAGACAAAAAAAAGGCGTTGTTTAACAACGCCTTTTTTTTTGTCTTTAATTTTTAATCCTCAGTGATCAGAGGGTTAGCTAGATATTATGGGTTAAAATTAAGTGCTATTTTTAAATCTCCTGAATTTTTAAAAACATCCATCCATCGGAATTTTTACTAATTGGTGGTTTTTGAAAATATCTTAATGTGATTGATAACAGGTTCATTATCTTGAACATGAAAATTACATTTAAACATCGCAGATTTCTACTCCTTGTTGTAATGAAGCCAGTTTATCAGGCCTTTTTGGGATAAATTCTTGGCCGATATAACCTGAATAGCCTGTGGCCAATATGGCTTTTACAATTGCCGGGTAATATAGCTCCTGACTTTCATCAATTTCATTGCGACCCGGAACTCCGCCTGTATGGTAATGAGAAATATAGGTGTGATGTGCTTTAATGGTAGCTATTACATCACCTTCCATAATTTGCATATGGTAGATGTCATACAGTAATTTCATTTTATCATTACCCACTTCTTTACATAAGGCAACTCCCCAGGCTGTGTGATCTGCCTGATAATCCTTATGGTCTACTTTGCTGTTAAGTAGTTCCATACACATCGTTACACCATGTTTTTCTGCGATTGGCATCACTTTTTTTAAGCCCATCGCACAATTTTTTATACCCATTTCATCATCCAAACCATTTCTGTTGCCGGAAAAACAGATAATTTGTTTATATCCTGCCTTTGCCACCTTAGGTATGACTTTTTTATAACTTTCTATTAATTCTTCATGTAGTTCCGGATTGTTCCATCCTTTTTCAATACCCAAACCTGCTCCCCAAGGCATTGCACAGTCCAGGCCATATTTTGATAGTATTGGCCACTCCTCAGGACCGGCCAATTCAATAGATTTTAATCCGATTTCTACTGCTGCTTTACAAAGGTCTTCAAATGCAATGTCATTGTAACACCATCTGCATACAGAATGATTGACATTGCCCTTTAAACCTTCCGGTAAGCTTGATTCAGCTGCGGCCAGCCTGTTTGATATCGATGGTACAAGCAAACCTGCAAGCCCCGTTCCTGCCATTTTTTTTAGCACACTTCTTCTTGGGTTAGTTTCTTTCATGGGTTCAATTGGTTTATTGTAAAGCAATTTAGAAGGATTAATGCTAAGAATTAAAATTTTTGGTCATCTTTCTTTAATCTATTATCTCTAGCCTATAATTGAATTGGAGTTTTGTTACCATTTTTATTTTAATTCAAAGTAAAGTAAGTGGTTCAATTTTTTTACATAAATTTAAAAATCAACAGGGTGATAAGCACTATCAATTAAAGTCTTGGTTCTAGATGGATATCACCTAATATACAAATTTTTTTATTGACAGTTTTATCCTTTATTTGCCGTTTATGCAATATGTTGTTTGGATTTATCCGTAGTTTGCTATTTTTAAAGTTTAGTATTTATTAAGTTTTCAATACTTAATTGATGACCAGTGCCAATATAAGAGTGGCCAATTATTAATTTTATTTTATTTATCGTTTGATACCGTGAAAAGAAGACAGTTTATCCAGAAATCCAGCCTTATTACCGGCCTAGTAGGCCTAAGTCCATTGTATTCATTTTCTACCGATCTTTTAGCATCTAAAAAGGTTAGGATAGGAATAGTAGGAGGAAGGTTTGGCGCCTCATTTCAATTTCATGAACACCCAAATTGCATTGTAGAAGCTGTCAGTGACCTCCGAGAGGATAGGAGAAATAACTTAATGAAAACTTACGGTTGCGATAAGTCATACACTTCTCTTGATTTACTTTTAAAGGACTCCAAAATAGATGCAGTCTTTTTGGCAACTCCTGCTCCTGACCATGCCAAACATACCCTCGCTTGTCTAAAGGCCGGGAAACATGTTATGTGTGCTGTGCCTTTGGGGATGACTATTGAGGAGTGCCAAGAAATAAAGGAAGCTGTTTTAAGTACAGGGAAAAACTTTATGATGGCGGAAACCAGTGTATACATGCAAGGGACCATTACCGCTAGAAAACTCTATGAAGAAGGCCGTTTTGGGGAGATCTTTAGTGCTGCGGCAGAATACAACCACCCTGGATTGGAAGTTCTATGGTTTGAAGATGGAAAGCCTACTTGGCGACATGGTTTGGCACCCATGAATTATCCTACCCATTGCACAGCATTATTGGTAAGTGTTACGGGAGAAAGATTGAAAAAGGTTAGTTGCCTTGGTTATGGAAATGGGGAGGGCTTGTTGGAAAATAATCCCTATAACAACCCGTTTTGGAATGAAACGGCTTTCTTTCAAACCAATCAAGGGCATCCTTTTAGGGTAGAAGTTAACTGGAAGGGAGCCCTAAGAAATGCCGAGCGTGGTGAATGGAGAGGTGAGAAGATGAGCTTTTATTTACCTACAGGTCATTCCAACGAGCCTACAATGGTTACCAATGCATCGGAAATGGCAAAGGATGATGCCGGTTTTGAACATACTAGAAATAAAGTAGCACCTTATGAAATTACCAAATGGTGGGAAACGGATATGCTTCCTGAAAGAATGAGGCACAACAGTGGTCATGATGGTTCTCATACTTTTCTTACCCATGAGTTTATCCAATCCATTGTGGAAGACCGTATGCCCAGAATCAATATATATGAAGCCATGGCATATACTGTTCCCGGCATTGTGGCACATCAGTCTGCCTTAAGAGGAGGAGAACTATTGACAATACCGGATTTTGATGATTGATCCAATTGAAGAAGGAATTGACTTGAGAATTCTTCTAAATTGGTCGTTAATTGGGGTAAATGCAAGTGATTGCCTATCCTCTTGTAAATTTCTTCTTTTTTTGTCCCGGCTTTAATCATTTGACGAATAGCATAACTTCCATTGGATTTGGATAACTTTTTTCCTTCTTCTTTATACAATTGATGGTGGTAGAAAACCGCCTGATTAAATGTCTGCTGCATTGGCAACTGGCTAGAAAGGTAAACTTGTGCAAGTGTTGAAGGCCACAGGTCTATACCTCTGACAATAAAATCTACGTTATAATAAATGTCATCTGCCATAGATGCCAATTGATAACTTGGGTAGGTATCTTTTTTTTGCACTATAAAAAAATTCATAGCATCTGTAAGGTGATGAGGTTTATTTACTTCATAATAAAGGTTGATATTAATCGTATGCGTTAAGTCAGTAATTATTCTAAGTGCAGTTTGTTTTTTGTCTAGAGGTAAGTTTCTATCAAGGCAAGTGCCTGTGTACCACCTTTTGGGATGTTTGTTTAAAAGGGTTTTTCTGGAACATTCGCAGGCGAAAACTTTATTTTTTTCTTTTAATTCGTCAATAAATTCTTTGTAAATTGAAAGACGATTTCGTTGAGAATAATCTTGAAGAAACTCCTTTGTGCTTTTAGGACCTTCATCATAGGGTATTTCCAAAAAGTCTAGCGTATCAAAAATATCTTGAATATACTCGGTTTTGACGCGCTTGTGATCCAAATCATCGATTCGAAGTAGGATTTTTGCACCATGCTTTTTGGCTAAGCTTACAGTAATAAGAAATGAAAGTACATTCCCCAAATGAAGGTAACCACTAGGGGTTGGTGCCAATCTGGTTTTGGTGATTTTCATTGCTTCTAATCTGGGGTTTCGTTGATATCGATGGGGATAAACCTAGCAAAAAGTTCCTCCTTGTACCAATTTTCTTTTTTTACTCTTTTGATTACCTCTTTATGTGCAAGGCCATAGGCATAGTCTTCCATTTGTTCCTGACTCTTCCAATAACTGAAAGTTGCTTGTTCGAAAATGGGCCATTCTCCTATCCCTTTAGTAAAAATTAATCCATTTGCTTTTTCTGCGGATTTGCTAGTATTTGGTACGTATTTTAGAAATCGTAAAACTTTGTGAAGTTTTACTCGGGCTCTGGTGATTACCATAATCGGACCCTTGGCTTTTTCTTGGCTGGGATTAAAAGGCTTTTCACCATACCAAGTTCCATGGCTTTGAATACACCGCATCCAGTAGGTGAAATTGTTTATACATTGTTGGTTGAACCTAAGATATACCTCAGATAAATTAAAATTTCTGGCAGCCTCAATGTCCTCCCATACCATAAGTAAAGCGTAGGTAGAAAAGTCCGGTTTGAGAGAAAAACCAAAACCTCCTCCGGTACCCATTAGTTTAAAGAATTTCTTCCCTGGTACTCTCTCCAATGGGGATATGGCCAACTGCATTTGATTAAATGCCCACCAACGATTTCTTTTGGGGTATTGGAAAAAGGTAATGGAAACAACTTCCTTGTTTTTATTCATGCCCAAAAAAGATTGGTTATTTCATTGGTTAATCTCTATTAACAATTATAAGTATGTTGTAATGAATAGCAATAGCCATCAATCGAAAACTTTTTTGATAATTATTCTTATTAACAATATGGCAAGTGCGATTGTGGTTCCTGCAATTACGAATTCCATATTAAATATGTCTTTTTATTTGGGAATAGACAACAATTGAAAGTCGTGGGAATAATCTCAGCAATTCAATAGAATGTCATTTAGTTTTACCATTAACTCTGAAGTAGCCATTTTAGTTTGTAGAATTGTTCACAAAAAGTTAAAAATGACTTTTGTTATTACTAGGCTTTCTGTCTTACCTTTGTGAATTATTTAAAATCCAATGGTACAATTAAAAACAAGAAGAATTTCAGCCGGTGCTTTCTTTTTCCTTACGGGATTGTGTTTTTCATCATGGGCTTCTAGAATACCTGATTTTCAACAGAAATTTGGGTTAAGTGAAGGACAGTTAGGATCAGTTTTGCTGGGTCTTCCTCTAGGCTCATTACTCGCTTTGCCTCTAGCGACTTGGGCTGTAATTAAATTTGGGAGTAAATCGGTGATAATGGTTGGCCTTTCCCTATACATATTTGTATTGGTAGGTATTGGGATTTCTATGGATGCCTTCTTTCTAACCATTATGGTTTTCATCTTTGGTATGTTAGGTAATATGATGAATATTTCTTTAAATACACAAGCATTAAATTTAGAGAAAGATTATGGGAGAAATATATTAGGTTCTTTACATGGCTTATGGAGTTTGGCCGGCTTTGCCGGAGCAGGAGTTGGTGGGCTTATGGTTTATTTGTCCTTATCACCTTTTCAACATTATACAATTATATTTTTGTTTGGGATTATAGTGGTTTTTTCTTTTAGGAATGGCTTTGTTCAGGAGGAAAAAGACAATTCAAGTTCCGTAAAAGGGATGGTGTGGAAGAAACCTGATCCAGCGTTACTAAAATTAGGAATGATTGGTTTTTGTGGGATGATGTGCGAAGGGTGTATGTTTGACTGGTCAGGTGTGTACATGAACAAAGTGGTGCAAGCACCGGCTTATTTGGTGCCTACAGGATATATTTCCTATATGGGGGCCATGGCATTAGGTAGGTTTGCTGCAGATAAATTGGCGCATCGATTTGGCATGATGAATGTCTTGCAAGGGTCAGGTGTTTTAATATTTACGGGGCTGATTTTGTCAATTGCATTTGCACAGGTTGGAGTGGTTATTTTAGGGTTCTTGATGGTTGGTTTAGGTACTGCAGCCATTGTTCCACTGTGTTTTAGCCTTGCGGCAAATGCTACTTCTTTGCCTACCGGTATGGCCATTGCTATGGTTTCTACCATTTCTTTTTTTGGTTTCTTATTAGGGCCTCCATTAATTGGTTTTATTGCTGAATGGACAGATTTGAAAATGTCTTTCGCCTTGATGTCATTCGTTGGTTTGATGGTAACCTTTCTTGTTTGGATAAGTAAAAAAAGTTTTGCTTTAAAGATTGCCTCCTAGTGCATTTTGGTATAAAAAAGTAAGGTTATTGTTTTTTAGATATTAATCACTATTTTTACGAAAATTTAATACCATACCAAATTGGTAGGTTTTGTAGAATAATAAAAAAACACCTGGCATGCAGGAATCCGCTATATCAAAAAAAGTTTATTCAAAGGAAGAGATTAAAGCCCTTAATGAAAAATACAGGGATTTAACAGTAGAAGAACGCGTAAAGCAATTGTATAAGGATTTTGCTCCCGGAGAAGTGATGCTGACAAGTTCCTTTGCGGCTACTTCCGCTTTGTTGTTAAGTGTATTTTCAAAAAGCAATTCAGCGCAAAAAATTTATTTTATTGATACAGGCTATCATTTTCCTGAAACTTTAGAGTATCGGGAAAAATTAACCGAACTATATGGATTGAATGTGGAATCTGTGAGTGCCGGAAAAGAAGATCATGCCTTTACCAGTAAAAACCAAACATGGAAGACTGACCCTGAATTGTGTTGCTCCATTAATAAAGTGAAGCCGCTCGAGTTAATCAAGCAAAGGTTTTCTGTTTGGGTTTCAGGCCTAATGAGTTGGCAAAGTGACCACAGGGCTACCCTGGATATCTTTGAAGAGCGAGGAGGGATTCTTAAATTTTACCCTTTATTGGATGTAACCGAGGAGGAGAGAGATGAGTACATCAATAAACATAAACTACCTTTCCATCCCTTGATAGCCTTTGGCTACCATTCTATAGGGTGTAAGCACTGTACAGTTCCTGGAGAGGATAGAAGTGGAAGATGGAACAATAGTCCAAAGACAGAGTGTGGTCTGCACCTTTAACCATGCCATGCGGTTCTAGCGGAATTAAGACTTTAAATGTATTTTTAACACAAAGCCCATTCATTCTATTGGATGGGTTTTGCTTTTTATATAATTTTACTTTTTATACAAAATCTAACCCAATGAAAAAAAACCTGTTCTTAATACCATTACTTCTTACTTTTTTAGCCTGCAAGCCAGAAAAAAAAGTTGAGACTATTGAGTCCCAAACATCTCCATCGTTAGACTCTCTGAGTCAATCATTAGAATGGCCGGAGGATTTAGCAGTCCAAGCATTTTCAGGACCGGAATTAACCCCAAGTCCAGCTTGTCTTGCAGTTTCTCCTTATGGAGAGGTTTATGTGGGGGTAGACGCCATAGGTTCTCTAGGGAAAACCCCTGGTAAAGGAAGGATCGTAAAATTAATAGATCATGACAACGATGGGAAAGCAGATTCTCATACCATTTTTGCAGAGGTGGATAATCCAAGAGGGATTATTTCTTTGGGGGATAAACTATATGTTTTACATACAGTGTTTTCTGAAGCAGACAGTTTGGCCACCGGTATGGATCTCGTTGTTTTTGAAGACAAGGATGGAGACGGTGTAGCAGATGGCCCTTCTCAGCCTTTAATTCAACATATTAGCTCACCTAAATTTCTTCAAAGCAGAGGAACAGATCATGCAACTAATGGGATTCGTTTAGGTATAGATGGATGGATATATATTGCAGTAGGGGATTTTGGATTCCATGGAGCCGTAGATAGAGAAGGAACAGAATTGACAATGCTCGGAGGAGGGATTCTCAGGGTACGTCCGGATGGTACCGAAATGGAAGTATATACCCATGGGTTAAGAAATATCTATGATGTAGCCATTGATCCCTACATGAATATGTTTACACGTGGCAATACCAATGATGGTGGAGGCTGGAACATACGTTTTATTCATCAGATCCAGTCCGGTGAATATGGCTATCCAGTCTTGTTTAAAAATTTCACTGAAGAGATTATTCCTGCATTAATAGATGTAGGAGGTGGTTCAGGAACAGGTGCTTTGTATTTGCAGGACGAGCGCTGGCCGGCTCATTACGACAATAATCCTTTGATGGCGGATTGGGGTAGGAGCCAAGTGTTTATTCACAAAGTGACTGAAGAGGGTCCATCATATACTCAAGAACAAATACCGTTTTTTAAATTACCCCAAGTTACTGACCTGGACATAGATGGTTCCGGAAGAATGTTTATGGCAGCGTGGGATGGAGCCGGATATTCGGGAAATGAAAGCAAGGGATATGTAGTAAGGATAGTTCCAAAAGTTATGGAATACAGTGAAATGCCTGACCTTTCTTCAGCTGACATTGATGACTTAGTGGATTTGTTATTGGAAAATAGCGCCACCATTAGAATTTATGCTCAGCAAGAGTTGATCCAAAGAGGAAGTCAAGATGCAGCTTCTGAAGTCTGGGGTTTAGTTACTGATTCTGAAGCACCGGATTATTCCAGAGTAGCAGCCATGTATGCTTATAGCCAGATTTTGGGTAAAGAGGCGGTTCCACAATTATTAAAACTTATGGGAGACCCTGCCATTAAGGAATATGTGATCCGAGCAATTACTGACCGTAAAGCATTTTTAAGCAGTTTGTCAGTAAATCCTTTTGTGGAGGCTTTGGATGATCCTTCAGTGAGGGTAAAAGCCGCGGCACTTATTGCATTGGGAAGGATAGGAGACAAAGCTGCCATTCCTCATTTATTAAGCATTGAGGTGCCTGATTCATTTCGCGCACCATCTTTTGGAGAAGAAGGACCACATGCCACACCAAACTCAGAAATTATTTTGCCACATTTAGCGGTGAGAGCTTTGGTAGCTTTAGAGGCAGATAAAGAGAGTTTGAATGCAGTCGGAAAAGAGAATTCTAAAATAGGCTTATGGGCTTTGCGCTACATGCACTCAAAAGCTGCAGTGGAAGGTTTGATTGCTAAGTATAATGGATCCGGAACCGAAGATTTAGAATTAAAGCAAGGTATACTCACCACCCTGGCGAGACTTTACACCAAAGAAGCACCTTATGATGGTTCTTGGTGGTGGGGCACAAGGCCTGATACACATGGCCCCTATTATAAATCCGTTTTATGGGCCGGTTCGGCACAAATCAAAGAGTTGTTTGAAAATATTTGGGACAATGGAACCATCGGCGAGAGAGATTTAATTGCAATGCTTAATGAAAAAAACCGGATGGGGATTACAGCATTTGGAGGAGATTTTTCAGTCACGGAAACTATTGAGGAGCCGGAAGTGGATTTGGAAAAGATTAAAAACCAGAAAGGTCAGGTGGGAGAATCATCAATAGAGGACATTCTTTTGGCCATGCAGGAGGTGAAAGGTGACCCTGTGAAAGGGAAAGCTATTTTCCAAAAACAAGGTTGCAAAGCCTGTCATAGTATTTCAGCTGATGAAGCAATGAAAGGGCCTTTTATGGGCCAAATTGGTAGCATCATGAGTAGAGAGCAAATAGCTGAATCTATTTTAAAGCCTAATGCTTCTATATCTCAAGGTTTTGCAACTGTAATGGTGGATACCAAAGATGATAAATCCTATGTTGGATTTGTTACAGCTGAAAGTGCCGAGAGGATTGTTATCCGAAATATTGCCGGACAAGCCTTTACCATTTTGACAGAAAACATTAAAGATCGAAAGGAACTGGAAAATTCTATGATGCCGGAAGGTTTAGCCAACGCATTGTCATATGAGGAATTTGCGTCGTTGATTACTTTCCTCTCTGAGCAAAAATAAACAGCCATAGACATATGGCTGGTAAAAAATAACTCAATCAAAAAACCTATCGGAATTTGATTGAGTTATTTTTTCTTTAGATTTAAATTTTATTGGTGCTAAAACATTTCCTTCACCTTTTTAAACCAAGAACTGGAATTCTTTTCTTTTTCATTGAACTGGTCATCACCAAGTAACATGCCAAAGGGTTTAAGTGGTTCGTAATGATCACAAACCACTTTTAGCATGGCAGCAAAAGGCAAAAATAATATCATCCCTGCCACGCCCCATACTGTTGCCCCAACTATTAAACTTAGAATGGCTGCAAGGGCGTTAATATTAACACTGTTCCCTACCACTTTAGGGCTTAGAAAATTACTTTCGATAACCTGAATAAGCCAAAACATTAAGCCTACTGCCAATGGCACCCAAAGTTCATCCTTAGACATAAAAGCATAGAGTACAGGAATACTTGCACCCAATGTGGTTCCCACGTAAGGTATAATGGAGAGAGAGGCTGCTAAGAAACCAAAAAGGAAGGGGTTGTCAAGACCGATGATCCATAATCCAATGCTATTGGCAAAGCCAAGAATAAGGATTAAGGTAAGCATTCCTGATAGGTATTTTTGGCCTACAAGCTGGATCTTTTTGAGCATTTGAAGGTACTCGGGCTCCTTGTCCTCGGGTGCAAATTGTGTAAATGCAGATACCAATCCTTCTTTATAAATTAAAAATAAAAAACAGTAAATAATCGTAGTGAAAAGGCCTGTAAAAAAACTGGTGGTACTGCTGAAGGTTGTGCCTATAAGATCTGTTGCTCCACTTTTGGCCCAAGATTTAGCATCTGATAATATTTTTTCTTTCTCTAGATTGCCTAAAAAACTTACGTTTTCATTAAGGTAAACGATGGAATCTGTAAACAGGGTCATCAACTTATCTCTGAAATTGCTTAATTCATCTGATAATGAGATTATTTCTGCGGAAAAGAATGTGAATACTCCTATTATGATTAAGAAAAAGGTTATCAGCACCAAAAATGCGGCTAAAATGATTGGAACACCTTTTCGCATCAAAAAATTATGCAGTGGATGCAGGATAAATGACAGCAATAAGGCAAAGCATAAAGATATCAGCACACTCTTTGCCATGACCATGGCAAACAATAGGAGAAATACGAAAGCAAGTGCGTAAAATGACTTTTGAAAGGAGAGTTGCATATGTATCTTTATTACAATTTTAAATTAAATAGTTAATACTTTTAATAAAATAGAATTTTAAATTGAAGAAGAATATTTTTTGGCACTATGTTTTCTGAAATCGACACATTTCCCTAAATTTACTTTTAGACACAATGTTAACATGGGTTTTAGTAAATGTTTAAATAATATTTGAAATGAATAATTGTTAAAGATTTTTTAATTTTTAAATGAATTAATTAACCTTTTCGATATCAAATTCTTTTCATTTCACGTCGCCCAATTGCCTACATAAGTGTACGTCAATATTAGATTTTTTAGCTGAACTTTAAACATAATGTTATTTAATTCTTTTGAATTTCTACTAGGGTTTCTACCTGTAACCCTATTTGTTTTTTATTTTTTCGGGCCAAAGCTAAAATCTCCTTTCACAGGTCTATGGCTCCTTGTCTGCTCTTTATTTTTCTATGGTTGGTGGAATCCCGCTTATTTGGCATTGATTCTATTTTCCATAGGGTTCAATTATTTTATATCTAAAAGGATTTATCCCGGGAAGAAAAAAACACTTGCATTTGGTATAACTGTGAATTTACTAGGTATTGTGTTTTTTAAATACACCGATTTCCTCATTTATAACCTCAACTTTATTCCCGATCTCTCTTTTGGCTACCTAAACCTCGTACTTCCCTTAGGGATCTCCTTTTATACTTTTCAGCAAATAGCCTATTTGGTGGACAGCTATAAAGGAACGCAAAAGGAAAAAAGTTTATTTTCCTATGGGTTATTTGTCTCATTTTTTCCCCAATTGATAGCAGGGCCAATAGTGCACCATTCTGAAATGATGGGGCAGTTCAGGAAACCCAACCTTACTAAACCTAATTACGATAACCTTTCAAGAGGTTTGTTTATTTTTATGATGGGGTTGGCAAAGAAGATTGTAATAGCAGATAGTTTTGCTATTATAGCTAACAAAGGATATGCCAATATCAATTCCTTGGGTTCAGTGGAAGCTTGGGCCTCTTCTTTGGCTTATTCCTTACAATTATATTTTGATTTTAGTGGTTACTCAGCCATGGCCATTGGTTTAGGACTTTTATTTAATATTCGACTTCCCCAAAATTTTAATTCACCCTATAAATCACTGAGCATAAAGGAGTTTTGGAGGAATTGGCACATGACCTTAAGCCGGTTTTTAAGGGATTATGTTTATATCCCATTGGGAGGGAATAAAAATGGGAACTTCAGGACAAGCATCAACCTAGTGGTAACCTTTTTGCTTGGAGGGATCTGGCATGGTGCCGGATGGACTTTTATATTTTGGGGGGGGTTGCATGGAATAGCACTAGTGATTCACCGAGAGTGGACCAAGTTAGGATTGAATCTTCCTAAAGTTTTGGCCCTTTTGCTCACCTTTATGTTCGTGAACATTACCTGGGTGTTTTTTAGGGCGGAATCTTGGAGTGGCTCACTTGAAATGTTACAACGGATGTTTTTTAAGGTACCGGGTGAGGAGGGTTTTTACCTCGTAAGTAATTTTTACGACCTACCTGTCTGGATAGCCGGAGTGATACTGCTCTTTATGCCCAATGCAATAGAATTAGGTAGGAGACTAAAACCTACGTTCACATATTTAATATTAAATATCCTGTTGTTTTTGCTCAATGTGATTTACCTTAACTCCATTGTTAAGAATGACTTTTTGTATTTTGACTTTTAATCAATGGAAAAACAATTCAAGAAATACCTTCAGGTTTTAATTCTTTGTTTTGCAGCAGCTATGTTGGGCTTCGGGCTTATCAATGTGTTTTTAGATGTATTTGGCTTGTTTGGTTTTAAGAACAAAGATCAGGTTCGAGTTTATGGTGAAGAGAGATTTTCAAAGTATTTGATGACTTTTGAGTTTGTGCCCCAAAATTTTGAAGGCATGATTTTGGGTCCTTCACTTTCGGCCAACCTAAACCCGGATCATATTCAGAACAAAAATTATTTCAATCTTAGCCTTATGGGGGCTAGAATCAACAATGTTTTGTCCTTGGCCACCAATGTGATCGAAAACAATGGAAACATCAAGGAAGCTATTGTGTGTATCCATCCTTATGTCACCTCAGATACAGGCACAGACGCGTCAGACTTTATGAATCCTGATACCTATTGGAAAGCCTTTGGTTCAGTAAACTTATTAAGGGTGTATGGATTGGGTATTATCAGGAATTTTAACCTTTGGCCAAACAAATATCCTAAAAACCAGTATAATACCAATGGGAGCAATTCTTTTGAACCACTTTTTAAAGTGGAGAATGTATCCAATAGAATCTTGGAAGAAGTGAACAATGTGAAGGTTAATGAGTTTAGTATTGGGGAGGGTCAAAGAAAGGATTTTGAGGAGTTATTGACCCTATTGCAAACTAATAACATACGTACTTTCGTTTATTATCACCCGGTACCTTACCCTATTTTCGATGCCTATAAGGAGGAAATAGATCAATATTGGGAAGATATTCTTTCAATGGCCAAAAATAATCAAGGGAGCCAGTTGAGTTTTTATAATTTCAATAATCCTGAATTTTACGATTTCTCTCAAGATGTGTCCAATTACATAGATCACGGGCATTTAAGTAAAAAAGGACAAGGGATTCTGATTCAAAAAATATTGACTCAGTGGGAGCATCGAAATCATTAATTTCTCAGTATTCAAGGCAATACTCGCTATAAAAAATAGCCTTAACCAAAATTAACCTTTTCCACAAATACCCACCTTCTAAATTTGAAGGATTGTCAATATATTTGAAAAATATTTAATTAAAATAAATAAAAATGAGGTTTTTATCTAAAACATTCTTTGCACTACTAGTATTTTCAATGGTGGGCTGTACAGCAGCAGAAGTGAATAAATTTCTTGCAGCAGCCAGCGAATCGTCGCTCACAGAAAGTGAGGTAGGAAATGGACTTAAAGAAGCATTGATCAAAGGGGTGACTGAAGGAGCTGATTTGGCATCTTCTACAGATGGGTTTTTAAAAAATGATTTAATAAAAATAGCATTGCCTGAAGATGTTCAAAGAGTGGAGTCCACCCTGAGGAAGATAGGGCTTGGTTCACAAGTAGATCAGGTAATAACCACCATCAACCGCGGAGCAGAAAATGCCGCCCAAGAGGCAAAACCAATATTTATCGCCGCCATTAAGAAAATGACCATAACAGATGCTTGGAATATCTTGAAAGGAGAGGATGATGCTGCCACCCAGTATTTGCAAAGGACCACTACAGAGGAACTAACCACTTTGTTTCAACCTCATGTGCAAGAATCCCTTGATCAGGTAGGCGCAACCCGTTATTATGGAGACTTGGTCAATAAATACAATTCCTTTCCAACTACCTCACGCAAGTTAGATCCGGATTTAAATGCTTATGTGACTCAAATGGCTATTCAAGGATTATTTAAGCTGGTAGCCCAAGAAGAGAAAGCCATTCGAGAAAACCCGGCAGAAAGGACTAGTGCATTATTGAAAAGGGTGTTTTCTGCGCAAGATAGCTCCGCAGAGTAATTTTAGGAATTTAGAAATTGGGATGCTAAGTGCCGCAAAGGCAAAGGCTTTTGCTAGGGTATTTGTTCACTCCTTGCTGTTGAATCTATCATCCAAAAGCTTTAACCGGGTCAGGGTTTTGTCACCATATTCATGAATTTTCGATGTAAAAGTAATTTTACCCCAGTTATTTTCAATTTTCTTGACTATCGAAGCATGCTGTCTCCCCCCTTCCCAGGCAATTTGAAGCTCACCGCTACTGCTGTCAAATGACCAATTGCCTCTCAGTCGGGAATCGGGTTTACCATTGATGAGGGCATATACGGTGCCTTCCGGTTTAAATTGGAAATCAATATAGCTGCCATACCTGCTTTGCCAGAAAAAATCTGTAGCCGTTAACTTGGTTTCAAAATTTTCCAATTGTTCAGAAGATACCCCGATAGGGCCATTGCAGCCCAATGTTGTAAATAATAATAAAAGAAGTGAAAATTGAATTAATGGCTTCATGCTTCATTTTTATTTAATGGATAAGTATTCCGTTCCCCATGCAATATTGAAAGAAAATCACAAAACTTCGGTTTTCCGGGGGTAAAAATTGATGGGCTTATGGTTAGGTGATAGGTTAATAAACCGAAAATTTTGGTAAAGAGGAGAAGATTGGGTTGAGCTTCGAAAGATCTAACCATTTTCGATAGAATTGGAATATCCAATATAGAATATGTCTCTGTTTCTTCGTATTAACAGTACACACGACGCTACCCGTAGAACAGCGTCCCAGTGTGTCTTTTGCTTTTATGGGGTAAGGGATTTTTAAATTATAATAAGTTTTTTAGTAAAGCCCTATTCCCCCGTAGTCTAACTACCCGTCCGGAAAGTACTAAGTAGTTACTTTTATTATGAAATGGGGCTAAAATTAGGTCTCAGGGTTGTTATAAATGATGGAGACTTTTCTTATCCTGATATTGAAATCTTAACAGAAAACAAGACTTTATTGAAGTCATGACTTCTAATCATATTCACCTTAATTCAATTGACTTTCCTACATTTCATTTCAACTTATTAAATTATTCTTTAGTTTTAGGTGGTTGAAGGTTTTGGCTGGGCTAATGCTATTGCATTTTGCTATCTTCACCACCTTCAATTCGATTTTGTGAATTTTTTATTTTTCATTGGGCTTGATTTTCACTGTGTAAATCATGGATGAAATAGACCCTAAAATTACCAAATGATCACCGGAGATTTAAAATCACAAGTAGATAAAATATGGAACTCCTTCTGGACGGGAGGAGTGGCCAACCCATTGACTGTCATCGAACAGCTGACATAAAACTCCTTTCCTCTAAAAAATTTGCCAAAAAACGCAAAAACCCCTTCAGATTTGCATCTAAAAGGGTTTTGTGTACCCAGGGCCGGAGTCTAACCCTATGTATTTTGTGATTTTTATTTTCTTTCTCTATTTCCTACAGATACCCTATTTAAGTCTTTAATGGACTTTTTTAAAGGTTTTAACCTTGATGTACCCCTAGCATAGAATAGTATGTAATCCATTTAAATCCAATAAATGTTTGCCAATGGTTTGCCAAAAGTAGGAAATTGGCTAACTTCGAAAAAACACAAAGACAATGTTCCATGGCAACAATTAAATATTTGATTCGCAGCCAAGCGAATAGACATGTACCCATTTACTTTTATGCGTCACTGGGCAGAGGGAGTTTTTTTCGTATGAAAACTGGATTCAATATTCTTCCTAAAAATTGGAGTTCAGTTAAAGGGTTTCCTAAACCGAATGACGAAGAAAATAAACGACTTATGGAACGGTTGAAATCACTTGAATCCTTTTTAATGGAAAAGGTCAATGAAGCACAGGCCAAAGGAATCGATATAGACAAAAGTTTTTTTGAAAGACAAGTTGATGAATGCTTCAACAGGGTTAAGCCCACAAACAAAACTTTGCTTAGCAACCATATTAAGCATATCATCGAGACTGCACCAACCAGGAAAATTAAGGGTAAGAATAAAATCGGATTATCAGAGAATACAGTGAAAAATTACAATACTTTCTTGAAAGTAGTCTTGAACTACGAGAAGCATTTAGGTAAACCCATTCACTTTTTGGATATTGACTTTAATTTTATTGAAGGATTTAAAAATTGGCTTATCAATGACCAAAAATATTCAGTCAATAGTTCTGGGAAATCCCTGGCCTTCATAAAATCTATTTCAATTGATGCAGAAAAACATGGCGTTTCTGTAAACCCTTTTGTAAACAAGATTGAAGCTTTTTCAGAGGCCAATGAAGACAGGTATATTATTACCTTAACCTTTGGTGAATTAGATCAAATTAGAAATGCAGACCTGAAGAGGGAAGCCCTTATCAATGCGAGAAAGTGGCTTTTGCTAGGTTGTGAGATTGGACAAAGAGTGGAGGATCTGTTGAAAATTACTGAAGCAAATCTTAGGAGAACATCTCAAGGAACTTTTATTGACCTCAAACAGAATAAAACAAAAAAGGATGTAACTATTCCTGTAAATGACCGTGCCATGAAAGTTTTAAACGAAGGGTTTCCTTATAGGATTGCAGATCAAAATTTCAACGATTACATCAAAGACATTGCCGAAGAGGCTAAATTGAATGAATTGGTGAAGGGTAAAAAATATGATAAAAGTAGTAAACGGAAGGTCCTGGGCAATTTCCCAAAGCACGAATTGATTACCTCTCATGCATGTAGACGCTCTTTTGCTACCAATTACTATAAAATTATCCCAACAACAATTTTAATGGGAATCACAGGTCATACCAAAGAAAGTACATTTTTGGTCTACATCAATAAACCCAAGGATAGGGATGAAAATGCCCGCCTGTTTTTGGATATGATGAAACGGGTGGGGTAAGGTGCGAAAGATCTTTCAATTTGCGATAGAATTGGAGTATAGAATTTTCATCTATACATTTTTATAGACAGTACCCACCACATTACCCTTAAAACAGCGTCCCAGGGTATGTTTTTTGCTTTTATAGTGGATTTGTCTTATTTTTTGGTCATGTTTGACAAAAGCCCCACCATTATAGAGGAACAAATTGTAATTCTTAAATTCCGAGGACTAATGATTGAATCTGTGCACTAATTCGGCAGAATGAGATTTATTAGAAATTCCTAAAAGTAATGGCCGTAATTTTTTTATTTAAATCAACTTTTTAGGATGTAATCAATTAATATATTTTTTTAAATATTCAGAAATACCCTCGAAGTGGATGTAAAAGTTATTTAGTAAAGCATTCTCACTGTCATTTATGTCCTTAGGAAGATTTTCAGTTATTTTTAAAAACTGGTCACACCATTGACTGGTGGCCAAATTTTGTTTATTTGAGGTGTCTTTATAAAGTTGGATTTGATTTACTAAAGCTGTTTTATACTCTGTAATTATAATTTTAATATTTTTAAGGTATTCATCATGCAATTCTATTAAATGAGGGTCATTTAAAAATCTTGCGTAGACTTTGTATTTTCTTGAAAGTTTTGTGATAATTCTTTTTCTCTTAGTATATCTTTCTTTAACCCAATAATTTTTATAAAATGGTAATAAAATATTATTCTTTTCATAAATCTTATAGGGGTTTTTTTCTATGTCCAATTTTTCTTGATCCGACATTTCGTTAGAAATTACTTCTTCCAAGACATCTTCTAAGTTTACTAAGATTTCAATGATTTCAAATGCATATCTTTCTTGATTTTCCGCTTTTACTTTAGATTTATGGTCGGATAAAAAATTACTGGCTAATTTATAGGAAAGGTAAATAAAGATGATTTGGAGAAATGCAGCACCTACTATTACTAGATTACTTCCTATTTGAATTAAGTCCACCACGTCCATTTTTTTTCATTTAAATTTAGCAACTATAATTTCGCTAGGTAATTTAAAGCTTGCCTTTTAGTTTAACCTAGTTTTATTGTTACATTTTACCTCATATCCAATTAGAATTCCATTAGGGATTGTAGTTATTTGACATTTTAAATCTCCACCTTAACTTAAATCTACAAATTTAACCGTTACACCTACGTTTTTTGGTTGAAATAGTCATTGGCAATTAAAAAATAAGATTTACCCTGAACAATGATTATTATCCCTCCTATATTCCCCATCAATATCAAAAAAGGATTTTTGATTCAAGCCACAAACAATAGGATGCCAATTTAAACAAATACAGAATGAATATTTCTTTTGTTTTAAGGTTAGTATATTTGACTAGCACTAACAATAAATTTTGGTTTACCACTCCTAACTATTATCTTAGCCCATTAATTCCGCCCCTATAAAAGCAATTATTCAGATAAATTTGCCTTAATAGTTATATCTGGCCACTGGGACATCAGAATTTAAAAATCAATATTTGACTAATAATTCGAACTCTTTTGATTTTATTGCTTTTGTTATGAAAAATTCTTTTTGAATGACAGTAACTCCCAACCAAAACCCAGAACAAATCGCAAGAGATCTGATTGATTCGCAACTGCATCAAGCTGGTTGGTTGGTCCAATCTAAAAGTGAGGTTAATCTTTCAGCTAGTAAGGGGGTTGCAATTCGAGAATACCAGACTTCTTCCGGTCCTGCAGATTATGTTCTGTTTGTAGATCGCAAGCCTGTAGGCGTGATTGAAGCAAAACGGGAAGAGGAGGGAGAGCGATTGACTGTAGTTGAGGATCAATCCTATGAGTATGCTTCAAGTAAACTCAAATACCTTAATCATGGCAACCTTCCTTTTGTATATGAAAGCACAGGTTTGCTCACACGATTTACAGATTATCGTGATCCTAAAGCAAGGTCACGTCCTGTTTTTCACTTTCATAAGCCTGAAACATTAGCAGAATGGAATGGACAAGTAGAAACGCTTCGTGCAAGATTGCTGAATACTCCTCCACTTGATGAACAAGGATTACGTCCTGCGCAGAAAGCTGCGATCAGGAATCTGGAAAAATCATTCCAAACTAACAATCCCAAGTCGTTGATTCAAATGGCGACAGGGGCAGGTAAAACATTTACTGCTTGCACCTTTGTGTACCGTTTGTTGAAGTTCTCCAAAGCAAAGCGTATCCTGTTTTTGGTAGATACAAAGAACCTTGGCGAACAAGCCGAACAGGAATTCCTGAAGTATCAACCGACGGATGATAACCGGAAGTTTACCGAATTATACAATGTGCAGCGATTGACTTCGAGCTACATTGCTTCAGACAGTCAGGTTTGTATTTCCACCATACAGCGTTTGTATTCCATCTTGCAAGGCAAGGAATTGGAAGAATCAGCGGAAGAGGAGAATCCAAATGAATCAGGCTGGACATGGCAGAAAAAAGATCCTTTGCCTGTTGCATACACACAGAAAAACCCGATTGAACAGTTTGATTTTATCATCATCGATGAATGTCATCGTTCGATTTACAATCTCTGGAAACAGGTGTTGGATTACTATGATGCATTCTTGGTTGGTTTGACTGCAACGCCTGACAAGCGAACGTTTGCTTTCTTCAATCAAAACGTTGTTAGTGAATATACCTATGAAGAGTCTGTTGCAGATGGGGTTAATGTGCCTTACGATGTTTTTACCATTGAAACAGAAATTACCAAAGCAGGGTCGATCATCAAAGCGAAGGAGTTTGTAGACAAACGGGAAAAGCTTACTCGAAAGAAACGCTGGGAACAGCTGGATGATGACTTGGTCTATACCCCAAATAAACTTGATAAGGATGTAGTCAATCCAAGCCAGATTCGAACGATTGTCCGAGCATTTAAAGAAGCGTTACCAACGATCTTCACAGATCGATTTGATGAGGATGGGGAATTTGAAGTGCCTAAGACCTTGATTTTTGCCAAGACAGATAGCCATGCAGATGATATCATCAATATCGTCCGGGAGGAATTTGGTGAAGGCAATGATTTCTGCAAAAAGATCACCTACAAGATCGAAGAAGATCCGAAGTCTGTACTGAACCGTTTTCGTAATTCCTGGGCTCCAAGGATTGCTGTGACAGTGGACATGATTGCTACAGGAACAGATGTAAAACCATTGGAAGTTTTGCTGTTTATGCGGGATGTGAAAAGCAGCAATTACTTTGAGCAGATGAAAGGCAGAGGAACACGCACGATCAATTTTGATGATCTGCAGAAAGTCACTCGAACCGCCAAACATACCAAAACACATTTTGTCATCGTCGATGCTATTGGCGCCATCAAATCTAAGAAAACAGACAGCCGACCGCTTGAGCGCAAGCCAACAGTACCATTAAAGGATTTGCTTGGTGCAATCAAAATGGGTGCGCAGGATGAAGATTTGTTCCTTTCGCTTGCAAATAGATTACTTCGCCTGGAAAAAGAGTTGAATCCTTCGGAGAAAGAGAAGTTTTCTGAACTGGCAGATGGAAAAAGCTTACAAACCGTAATCAAGGACTTATTGAATGCCTACAATCCAGATGAGATCGAACGGATTGAATCCGAAGTAGCCCAAAAGAAAATAGGGGAGGCTCCGGATGAGATTTCTAAGACGATTGCTCTGGAAGTGGATCAGCTTCGGACTTCTGCTGCGAAGGTCTTTACAGGAGAACTTACCGAATATGTGGAGAAAGTAAGAAAAGCCCATGATCAGATTATCGATGGGGTAAATTTGGACAAAGTTATCCGAGCGGAATGGGATGCCTTCTCCACTGAAAAAGCAGAACAGGTCATTCAGGATTTTACTGAATATATACAGGCTCATAAGGATGAAATCATCGCTTTGGAGATCTTCTATGATCAACCTTACCGAAGAAGAGAACTCACTCTGAAAATGGTCAAAGACTTACTCGAAAAGATCAAACTGGACAGGCCACAACTGGCGCCTACGTATATCTGGGAAGCCTACCAGCAACTGGGTCAAGTTAAGGAGAACTCACCAAAAAGTGAACTGATTACCTTGGTTTCCCTGATCCGAAAGGTGGCGGGAATAGATGGGCAACTTACTCCCTATGATGCAACTGTGAATGAGAATTTCCGAAAGTGGATTTTCCAACAGAATGCCGGAAAGCATAACAAGTTCACAGAGGAACAATTGGCCTGGCTACGGATGATCAAAGACCATATCGCTTCAAGCTTCCATATCGGATTAGATGATCTGGATTATACACCTTTTGATGCGCAAGGAGGTAGAGGGAAAATGTGGGAAATGTTTGGGACAGAAATGGGTACTATATTAGAGGAGTTGAACTTAACTCTGGCATCTTAACGTTACTTTTACACCTTAAATCATGATAGCATTCGAAAATAAACCAGAAATAGGAAAAGGAATTTATACCACCCCTGATGTGGCTAAAATTCTTGGAATAAGTTACGACAAAGCAAATCGTTGGATTAAAACTTATTGGGATGGGAAATTGAGTAAGGATTTCCAAGAGCACTACTCATGGAAAGTAGATGGTTCGAGAGCAATTAGTTTCCATACACTAATTGAACTTTTTGTTATGGGGCAATTTAGTGATGCCGGGGTAAAACCTAATGATGTTATTATAGCTCACAAAGAACTTTCAAATGCTTATAATTCTCGATTTCCATTTGCACTACGAGAAGTTATTGATGGAATGAGAATGGATCCAGGTAGGAAAAAAATATTTTGGGAAAAAGATGGTGCAGTCGCTAATTTAAATGGGTCAAAACAACTGAATCTTCATTTTATAAAGCTTTTTCTAATTAAATTGGATTTTGATCATTCAAATATGGCCAATAAATTCTGGCCAATGGGTAAAGATCATTCTATAGTTATTGATCCAGAAAGGAAATTTGGTCATCCGATTCTTAATGGTAGGAATATATATCCAGAAATTATCCACGGTCATTTTAAGGCAGGAGACTCCATTCAATTTATTTCTTGCATTTTTGAAATTTCTGAGAAAGAAGTAAAGGATGCCATTAAATATTGTGAGGCAGCATGATCATCTATGTTGATGAGAATATGGCCCCGGTACTGGCTAAAGGTTTCAATATTCTTCAAACACCTTTAAATCTTCAATTAAAAATTAGTGATCCCATTGAAATTAAATCTATAAAGGAGGTCTTTGGGGAAGGAGCTCTTGATGAAGATTGGATTCCCTTGGCTGGCAAGCAGGGAGCTTGTGTGTTGACTCAGGATTATAATATCAATAGAATAAAACATCAGCGAGATTTGTGTGAAAAGCATGGACTGGGGATGTTTTATTTTAGACCCCCTTCCAAATCAGGGTTTTCGTATTGGGGTATGGTGAAGCTTTTAGTTAGACATTGGGAAGAAATCATTAAAACAGCATCTAGGAAACCTAGACCTTTTTCCTATAAAATCACCTCCAGGTCAACTGGGTTAGAAAACATGGACGATTAATGAAAAATGACTGGATTGAAGTTGAGTTAGGTGAAGTAGCAGATATCATAAGTGGTAAAAATCAAAAGGAAGTAGAAAATCCGAATGGTGAATTTCCTATTTATGGAAGTGGAGGGGTTTTTGGATTTGCCGATCAGTATCTGTGCCCTCCGGGAACGACTGTAATCGGAAGAAAGGGAACGATTAACAGTCCAATTTTTGTAAATGAAAAATTTTGGAATGTGGATACTGCTTTTGGAATTCATCCTTTTGAATACGTGCTTCCGAAACTACTATTTTACTTTTGTAAAGGGTTTAATTTTAAAAATCTAGACAAGAGTACTACCATACCAAGTCTCGCAAAAAGAGATTTACTTAAGATTGACTTTCCATTAATTCCCCTCCCCGAACAGCGAGCGATTGTAGCCCGGGTCGAGGAGTTGTTTAGCGAGTTGGATCATGCCATCTCAAATCTCAAATCCGCCCAAGCCAAACTCGAAATCTATCGCCAAGCCGTACTGAAAAAGGCATTTGAGGGGGGATTTACATCCAATATTGACTCATTTGTAAGTGAGCTTCCAGAAACATGGAGAAAATTAAAGCTTGGAGCAATTTTAAGAGTTTCCAGTGGAAAAGGATTGACTTCTAGCCAAATGGATGGTGGGGATTATAATGTATATGGAGGAAATGGAAAAAATGGAAATCACTCCAGTTATTTATTTGAAGAGGCAAAGTTAATTATTGGGAGAGTCGGTGTCAGGTGCGGTGTTACTCATATTACTTCACCTAAATCATGGGTTACAGATAATGCACTTGTAGTAGAATTTAAGGAAAATGAAACCCATGATTTAAAATTCATGAAGTTAAAACTAGAATTTGAAAACTTAAACAAGCTATCAAACTCAACAGCTCAGCCAGTAATATCAGGTTCAAAAATCTATGAATATGAGGTGATGATACCTGATTTCAATGAACAATTGCAAATCGTCCAAGAAATCGAATCCCGTTTATCAGTTGCGGATAAGTTGGCCGAAACCATTCAGACCAATATGCTTAAATCAGAATCACTGAAACAAAGTATTTTGAAGCAAGCCTTTGAAGGAAAGTTGCTTATGGAAGCGGAGTTGGAAGCGTGTCGTAAGGAAGCGGACTGGGAGCCAGCGGAGAAGCTGTTGGAGAGGATTAAGAAAGAAAAAAGTAAAGCTAAGAAATCATGACTTTTTCAGAAATAGTAAAAGAGCTTAATCGAAGAATCAAAGAAAGTGACTCTATTTTACTGAACCTTCAATCAGAAAGATCGGAGAAAAAAGGTCTAAAAAGGGTTAGCAGTAAGTTTTTCAATGATCGGGAAGATATTCTCAATCAGGGATACACCTTCCATTACGGTGGTGGAGATGAATTTCAATTTAATATCGGGAAAGAGCCTGAATATGAGGGTGAACCTGTTTTTAGGTTTGGATTAGCATTCAATTTTCAGGCGAGCCAAAGTGTGCCTGATCCAATTGGGGTTCAGCAAAATCAAATCCAAAGGTTTAATCAGTTATTGTTAGATTATACCAGTGATTTATCTGAGGAGCGTTTTTGGGTTTGGAATGGTTCAGGTCGAACCAAGAGTACAGCAGTAGGGAAAATTTTTAAGTATCATCAAGCACTTGGGAACTTCCTTTTCATTGGAAAGTCAATCGCAAAAGAATTGAAAGATATCACAAAAGAAGACCTGGAATTGATCATTGATGAATTTGAATACCTCTATCCCGTTTATCAATATGTTCAGCTTGAAATGGATCAAGCGATCAAGTTGGATAAAGTTGCTAGGATTTGTTTCAATACCGAAGGCTGGGTAAAGCCTTCTGGTCCTGTAGGAAAGAGTAAAAACCAAGATACCCATGAAGCTAATCATGGGTTTGGTCATGAGGAATGGCTTTTTGATTTTTCAAAACTGATTAATGGGTATCATTTCGGGTTTTTGGAACCGATATATAAGTATCCAGATACCTACGTTGGTAAGGTTTTTAACGTCAACTTAATCACTATCGATTCGGGATCTAAAAAGAGGTATTGGGTTGGGGAAATTCAAAACCTTGAAGTAATTGGTCTTCAAGAAAACAAGCGAATCAAAAAAGAATACCAAAAAAGGGGTTGGTACAGGGAAATGGAAGATCAGCTAAAAGCTTTTGAGTTAGATCCTTTACTATTAGGAGAATGGACTGGCAATGAATGGTTATTCAATGTCAAATTCAAACCGGAAGATTGTAAAATTGATAATCTTATTGAAGTTGATCCCTATGACAAAGCGATATCCAGTACTCGATATACGCTTATAAACTTGAATAAACTTCCTTCTGAAATAGAGGACAGAGAGGGTGCTCACGGATTATTTGGACCACCTCTAAAAAGTGATTCTAAACCAAGTTTCGCAAAAACTTCTGTTCGCACGAGCGGGCCTAGAATTACAGAAATTCCACATCTTCATTATAAAATCACAGAATCACTTTATCAATTTCTTGATAAAAAAGGCTATACAGTCGAATACGAACGCTTGAGTCCTGCAGGAGGGAAGGTGGATATGATTGGATGGAAAGGCACAAAGGCTACATTCTTTGAAATAAAAACCTATCCAAATGCAAAGGCTTGTATAAGAGAAGCTCTAGGTCAAATACTGGAATATTCACTTTACCCGGCAGAAAACAGAGCGTTCAAGCTTGTAATTGTTTCACATAACAAGAGTATTGACTTAGATCAAAAGTATATTAAGCATCTAAGGGAATCACTAAATCTCAATTTGGAATATTGGGGCTTTGATCATGAGAAAAATGAAGTTTTTGAAATCATCAAATAATAAATGACCGAATCAGCATTAATATCAAAAGTCTGGAATTTTGCCAATGTACTCCGTGATGATGGCGTAGGCTATGGAGATTACTTGGAGCAGATTACTTATTTGCTTTTCTTGAAGATGGCAGATGAGATGTCCAAGCCACCTTATTCCAAAAAAATGACTTTCCCTAGGATCAAGGATACGGAAGGAACTGAGCTTGAAGATGGAGAACTTTGCGACTGGGAAACACTTTCTAAGAAACGAGGTGCAGAATTGGAAGCCTATTACTCTCAGATGCTTCGTTCGCTCGGGACAGAGAAAGGGATTCTCGGCCAGATCTTCACCAAGTCACAGAACAAAATCCAAGATCCAGCAAAACTCCTTCGTGTGATCGACATGATCGGTAAAGAGCAATGGACGATGGTAGGCGCAGACATCAAAGGAGATATCTACGAAGGGCTGTTGGAGAAAAATGCGTCCGACACCAAGTCCGGTGCGGGACAGTATTTCACCCCAAGATCATTGATTCAAGCCATGGTGGAATGTTTGGCACCTAAGCCAGGCAAGAAAATCCATGATCCAAGTTGCGGTACAGGAGGCTTTTTCCTTGCAGCTTACGATTATATCATAAATCACCATTCCTTAGACAGCGACCAAAAGAAGTTTCTTAAAAACAGCACCTTCTCAGGAAATGAGATTGTTGCAGGAACAAGAAGGCTGTGTTTGATGAATATGTTCCTCCACAACATCGGAGAAATTGACGGAGAGACTTTTATCTCTCCAAATGATGCATTGATCGCTGATGAAGGAATTCGGGTTGATTATGTACTTGCAAACCCTCCATTTGGCAAGAAAAGCAGCATGACGATCACCAATGAGGAAGGAGAACAGGAGAAACAAGATCTTAGCTACAACAGACAGGATTTCTGGGCCTCCACATCCAACAAGCAATTGAACTTCCTGCAGCATATCCGATCCTTGATGAAGATCACTGGAGAGGCTGCTGTGGTATTGCCAGATAATGTGTTGTTTGAAGGTGGAGCTGGTGAAACAGTACGAAAGGAGTTGCTGAAAACCACGGAGCTTCATACCATTCTACGACTTCCAACAGGGATATTCTATGCCAATGGAGTAAAAGCAAACGTGCTGTTTTTTGATAACAAACCAGCATCAAAAGAAGCCTGGACAAAGGAGGTTTGGATTTACGATTACCGTACAAACATCCATCACACACTGAAGAAGGGAACCATGCAATTGGAAGACCTAAGAGACTTTATTAGGCTTTACAATCCATCCAATCGACACAAACGAATTGAAACATACACGGATTCAAATCCTGATGGCCGATGGAGGAAATTCAGTTATGAAGAAATCATAGCCCGTGACAAAACCAACTTGGACATCTTCTGGCTCAAAGACAAGAGCCTTGCAGACCTGGACAACCTTCCCGATCCTGATGAATTGGCTTTAGAAATTCTAGAAGATGTGGAAGCTGCTTTGGAGGGGTTTCGGGGGATAGTTGGGATATTGGAAAACAAATAAATATCATAAATGTCTTTAGATCAACTAAAAAATAACTTTCATCTTCACTTTGCCACACCTTTTTATTATCGTAATTGGCATTATGAATCCTATAGTGCCAAATTGGAATATCTGGATGAATACAATGAAAATTCAAAAAAATGAAAGAAAATTTCATGAAAAATTTAAAATAATGGAAGACAAAAATAATTACTTAATAATATTGGCATTGTTCCACTCACATTTTAAAGGGAAACCTATTTTTTAAATGCAACCAAACGATTGAAATGGTCCAGAATTGCTTCGGAGTAACTTCTAACTAATATTTCTTACGAAATCCATATTCATTCAAGGTATTACAACAATAAAAGGTGGAATTAAAGTGTGATTTCCCCTATATCTGGAAACCGTAATCTAGTGCTGTTGTACCTGATAAGGTTCATTGGATTTTTTTTAAAAAAGAAGCGAATTTAATAGAGAATTGCAATCTTTAATGAAGGTGATTTCCGGAGTTTTAGGATTGTTTATTTTACACTATTTCTTTTACTATCTATAGGGATAAATGTAGTTTCCGGTGGAGTAAACTAGGTTTCCGTACCGTAAACTATTTTAGGTACCCGATTGAAAACTAGCAAACATCTCACAGGTTAAACACTAAGAGCATGAGTATTCCATTCGTAATTTACTGACAACCTATTTGTTCAACTGGTATAACTAACTTCCCACAGTATTTTTTTATATTTATGAATAAAATAGGTGGTCAACATGAAAAAAATATTTGACGTAGGTGGTGCTGAAGTTCGCCTAACCGAAAAAGAATTCCGTTTTGCAGAACATTACCTATGCTCTTTCAATGCTACGGAGGCAGCCAAAGAGGCTGGGTATAGCCATCATTCTGCAAGGCAACAAGGCTATCAAAACCTTACAAAACCATACATCAAAGAATACCTCCAGTATAGGGCCAGTCCCCATTTAAAAAGCCTTGAAGTCACTCAGGAAAGGATCATTAAAGAGTTGGCTACAATCGCATTTTCCAATGTAGGTGATTTATTAAATCCGGATTGGTCACTCAAAAACATGGAAGAGATTAGCTCTGAAAAATCCAGTGCCATTAAAGCGATCCATGTCCAGGAGAATGGATTTGGACTCCAGTTATATGATAAAGTTTCGGCTTTAGAAAAGCTATTGGAATTATTAAAGGGTAAGGAATAAAATTGACGTAAATATTTTTAGATGAAAGATTTTTTCATTACCAGATTTTTATCTGAGGTTCAGAAAGTAGAAACCGATCTTACTGAACCAGAAATCCAAGATTTAAAAGTCAATGCTTTAAAAATACTTGATGCCTTGTTATCTAGGAGTTTAATTCTTCACGATCCAGGTACCTTTGAATTCGCCTTCGTAATCAGCTCAATTCCTTTATACTTTACTACATTTCATCAAACCAAAGAGGCTCTTTTGATGCTAATGAGGTTCATAGAAAAGGAAAAAAGTTTCTTTGATCTCCCTGAAAAAGAATTGCCAGCAATGGCTAACTATTTAATTTTCATAAAAGGTCAGATAGAAGATTCACTTAACCTTTTTTTGGAATTTTTTCGAAATGACGAAGCAGAACAGGAAAGGGTTTTATGTGCAATCAAAAATCTTAGGTATCTATATTCCGAAGAGGGCATTCAAAAGTATCTAGAAATTTGCTGTGATACGATCCAGGATCAAATTTACTATTTAGAAAGCCTAATGTTCAATTTTAAACAGGATGAGGAATTGGGCGTATACTTTGGAAGTGAAAAAGGGATTTTTGAATCTAGTGTTCAAAGAATATTGATGGCCAAATCAGCGGAAAAGCAACTTTCCGGTATGAAACATGAAATTAAAGAACAGTTTGAGAATTCAAATTCCAATTTGGAAATATTTCATCCCAATGGTTTTATACTTTTTGATTACTTAGTTAACCATCATCTTTCTTCTGGTTCAGGCTACCAATCGGATATTGCATTTTTCTATCGGAAGATGGTTTATGACGGCTTAATTCACGCAAAACAAATCCCTTTTAAAAATTTCTTAGAAAAGGTGTATCCTGACCTTGAGCCCCTCGGGAAAATTAAACAATTGAATGATATTAGCACAGAGAAGCGGGAGCAAATTTATACTACCGCAAAAAGGGTTAATGGATTGAAATAGACCCATTATTTCAATTTTTTATGAAAGGGTACAACATCGTACCTGCTATGGTACACCCTGATCCGGAAATTGCATGAAAATTAAACTTAAACGTCATGCAAGTACAAACAATTCAAATCACCCAGTTGTCCCCCGAACAATTCGAGGAGGCCATTAGAAAAGCTGTAAGGTCTCAATTAGAAACCTTAAAAAGGGAAATCCATCCAGCTAAAGTCAATGAAGAGTATCTTTCCCGTAAAGAGGTTGCTCAGCTATTAAAAATCGAATTAAGTACCCTCCACAATTGGTGTAAAAAAGGGAAACTTCATCCTTTTGGTATAGGGAATCGAGTCTATTTTTTGAGGTCGGATATTGAAAAGGCGTTGAAACCTTTAAATAGCCAGGAGCTATGAAGAGAGGTGATAATTTTTCTTCCTTCACTATATTCTATCAAGTTTAACGCCATTAAAATGATTGATGACGTTACACTAAAATGGCAAATTGATCCACCCGAGCAGGTATCGGAGAGAACCAGAGGACCTTTCTATTTTTTGGGATTTTTATTTGATCCGTTTTACAGGGATGGGTTGGTAATTAAGTACGTCTCAAAATTCGGAAATTTGAGATTGGTAATAATTGATGATATTTTTCTGATTTCTGGCTCTTGGCATAAATTTCACCACAGAGAAAATTATGGTGATTATTCATGGAAAGAGATTGTAGAAACTATCGAGAAATTGAATGAACGTTTTGGTGAGAAATTCTTAAATGCGGAAATCACGAAGTTGACGATAGGGTGTAACGTTAGTTTAGAAGCCAATAAGATACTACCAAAAATTATTGGGATTAATGGTAAAAGACCTTCAGATATGTTAGGGGGTACCAACCATCAATCTTATGGGAAATATTTTAAAATGACTTACTACAGGTTTAAGGTTTACGATAAGCAGTTTGAGGTAAAGAATCATAATAATATGAAAATACCCCATGTTCTGAGACTGGAAAAAGAGATAAAGATGAAAGGGGCCAGGAAACGAGCAAATAATCCAATTACCATTATTTCGCCTCTTGATCTTTTGAAACCGGAATTTTCATTTTTTTGTCAAACTGAGATGAAAGAATTCACCCAAAAATTAGAATTCTCAAAAGTTTTAATAGTCAGTGATTTAGACAAAGCAGCTGACATAGAAATTTATAAGTTGATGGGTGACATGGATTCAAGGCTGGCATATAAAAAATTAGCCAACCCCAAAACCTATCGATCAAAGCTAAAGAGATTTCAAGAATTGAGACAGAATTTTTCCCACACCGATCCAGATCTGAGTGATTTATTATCAAAAAAAGTTGAGGAAAAGATTTCGGAGTTGGGTGCAGGATCTCCACTTCTTAAAATAGGCTGATCGTCCCCTTTTTCTTCAATTTGCAGCAACCACGGCAAAGCATGTTTTTCCAACTTGTAATACAGTCAAAAAAAGGGGTAATTTTTACCTATTGTGATAGATGGAATATTACCAGCTTTGATTTAGGACATGCCTTTTACTTTTACCTAATCAGAAAGCTTAATGACTTCCAAATCCCTACAAAAATATCCTTTCCAACAAAACCCATTTCATTTATGGGTGATGTTATTCTTTTCTATTACCTCAAAATGCAACCCACGAGCCAGTGACCTGGAGCTGATCGTAAAAAAATGATCTTAGGAGATCATTTTAGTGAAAAGCCGAAATATAGGGTAGGTATGAGAGCCTTAGAGCCTTCCCCCTTATTTTTGGGGTACAGTGGTGTTTGATTCTCAATATGAAATGGTTAGCTCATGTCGGGCTGCAAATTGTAGCACGTTATTTTAATTTCGAGTCAATTAACTTAAAGTTTAGAGAGTACTTATCAAGTATGTCTCTTATCAAATCTGAAAACCATTCAGGTGCAAAAGGGCTAATAACAATTTCATCAATCAATTTAACTAGATTGACATTGACCTTAATTCCATTCTTATATTTCTCATTTTCCCAACCAATGTTAGATACTTCATGTATTAACCTTATTTCATTTTCATATGAATATGCTTTGTGTTTATGAACCACAGGACTCATAGTGTTCCCTATGTCAATTGAATCAGTGTCATAGTCAATATACTTGACTTTACTACAATAGACTTTTTCTTTCGATTCTTTTAGGGCGTTGATAATTCTTTTAAAAGAAGACTTGATCATAATTCCTTGATTAAGATCGGAATATATTTTCCAGAGTGCATACGATTCTCCTTTGAATTCATTCCAACAATTCACACAGTATAAAGCTTTCAGCTTTTTTCTAAACTCAAAGTCTTCATTAATTTCTTTCTCTATTTCTTCCTCAGTCATAGGATTGTTAAAGAAGCCTGTATCACTTAAATTTCTATAAAAGTCTCCAAATTCTTTTTTAGATATTTTGGGAAATGTTCCTTCAAACTTGTCTTCTTGATTATCGAGACGACAGAAGAATAATTGCTCATCCTTCAGGAGTGAAAGAAACTTGGTAATATCAACATATCTGGCAAGCTCAACAGTTTCTTCTGGTTCGAAAAATCTAGGTGAAGTATCTGAGAATCTTTCTACGGGCATTTTTCGGTTTAAATGTTCTACAAAGGTCTCGGCTATGAGTTGTTACAAAGATTAGCGATTAACTTTGCAAGTACAACCCAAGGTGGAAATTCGGCAGGAATTTCTAAAGTAGGCGATAACAAGCAATTACTTATAGCCATTGTGTATGCCTTGAATGGTGAATATAGGTCAAAAAGTTGATCGTTCCAAAGGGTGAAAGCCCCTTTAGCTCGGGCGTTCCCGATAAGAATGGGGACAGGCTTATGGCCTGCGGCCATCCACTCGATTTTGTGTAGTTTTTTTAATTTATCTCGTTTATAAGAATCGTTAAGCCAACCTTCAATACGTCATGAATATACGAATCAAGATTTTCTTTAGTTTTTTCTCCTAGCTTTTCAAGCGAAATTGTAAACGGTTCAATATTTATTGGAATAAGCTTTTTGTCCTCCACATCATTAATAGTTTCGCTAAACTCCATAAATGAACCAACCGCAATAACATCATCTTCATAACCATAGTGATGAATAGTAATAATTAAGTTGTACTTACTATCATCAGGTAATTTGAAGTGAACACCAAACCATCCGCGCGGTAATGCTCTGTTAAAAAAGTAATTGTGTGTAGTTGCATATTCCGTTATTTGATGTGTATGCCAGAAATACTTCTCTTGATTTGGCTTTGTGCTTGAAACCCAAGTTTCAGCTTTATCCCTTGGTATAAGTGCACCTAACTCGTTTTGAATCCCACTTAATATGTCATAAATGTTGTCAAAAACAATTTCTCTGTTTTTCCCAAGTACAGCTTCTCTTTTTTTCTTTTTTTCTGAGGTAACGGTATCTATTTTATCTGTTAAAAGAGATGCTAAATCTGAAAGACTATTGAATTTAGTTTGTTCAGATTTGAAATTAAGAGCATTTTCGATACTCCTTTTTTGTTCCTCGGAAAAGAATGTGACCAATTTTTGAGGCTCTTTGTTATCCGCATTTTCAAGGGCGTCAATATATTTAGGTTTGTCATTTCTTCGAACTGTAAATGGTAGTAATCCATTTTTTATTAGAATCAAACTCGCAAGAAGTCTAGCTATTCTGCCATTACCATCTTGAAAAGGATGTATTTGAGTGAATGCATGATGAACCCAGGCCGATAGTATTATAGGGTTTAATTCTTTTTTGTTTTGTTCTTCATATATACTTATCAATTTGTCCATTTCACTGTCAACGTGAATAGGGGGGCAATAAATAAAAATCTGCCCATCTTCCCTTCTAGGGTTATTTTCATGTTTTTTAAATTCTCCTTTCAGTAAGTCAACTTGAACAATTTCTCCTAATGTGTTAATAGCATCTGTATAGTCTTGATGCTGCGTAACAAGCTGATGTAGCTCCTTAATAAAGCCTTTAGTGAGAGGTCTTTCGGATTTTACGAGATCAAAAATGAAATCCATTGCTTCAAAATGATCATGCAAGTATTGCATCAATTTCTTTGGAGGAATGTTGGTGTCATTATGACTTATATAGGATTCAACAAACCCATCTTTAATTAGAGTTTGCGTGATTCCTTCTGTCAAGTCATAGAGTTTCTCGACAATTCCAGTTTCAATAGCGTGTTGTCTTTTTAGTCGATCAAGAAATTCCTTGTAGCCAGATTCACCTTCTTCAAATTCTTTTCTCTTCTTATACCAACTTGGAGCTAAGTCGTCAAATTTAGATGTGTCTGTCACGGACCAATTATCATTAAATTCAATTGGGTTCCAGATTTTAACTTCATTATTTTCCATAATTAGTCTTTGTTCTTTTTAAATTCTGACTAACGTTTTTAAAATGTACTGATTTTCAATTAATTACTATATATCAATTATCTGATTAGCAACACCTCGTTAGCTCTGAAAGTAAATGTGTTTCATATATGTAGGATTACACACAAGGTACGAATAAAGTGCACTGTGTACTTTATTCGCCATGCAACAATACATCAATCTAACAGGTTTTTAATGTTTTTAAAAGAATTTATTGCAACATGCGTTTAAATTTCTGTGGTTTTGGTGGAATTATGTCCTGGCAATACCTTAGCGTAAATATTTGGGCCTATCCATATAACACAGTAGTAGAAAGTGTCACTAAAAATACATTTCTTGCTACGATTTCTGAAATAATCTCTAGAAAATATCAGGGGGTTTATTCAAAAAAAAGAAATGGTTTGCCAATGGTTTGCCAAAAAACGGAAAAACCCCTCCAAATTCACATCTGAAGGGGTTTTGTGTACCCAGGGCCGGAATCGAACCGGCACGCCCGAAGGCATTGGTGTTTGAGACCAACGCGTCTACCAGTTCCGCCACCTGGGCAAGTGTGGTATTTCCCGTTCCTTGCTGAACGGGATGCAAATATGTGCAAAGAATTTTTCACAAACAAATATTTTGACTCTCTGAAACCTCGTTTTTTTATCTTTTTTGTACTTCAACCAAACAAGGCCTATACAGCCAATGGTTTAATCCTTTAATTATCAAAAAATTAAACTTCAAAATTGATAAATATTGGACTGTCGTACCTTAAGCCTAATAATTCGGCCCCATGTCCATGATTAATGCCAATTTCCAATAAATTCAAGCTATTGAAGAATGCCCAACAATCTCCGGGTTCTACTTCATCGTAATTGGTTTGAAGTTGCTGAAGGGATTCCCTGCCGAATACAATCTCAAATTTCCCAGGATTTAGTTTCTCAAAGACCTCTTTTGGGATATTGGTGATCAAATTGCCATAGATGTCTACCCGAAGTACATACCCTACAATTTGTTTCTTGCTTGCCTTAAAGTGTCTCCCCATCATTTTTTTGATGGCTTGTAAAGGACCTCCGAAATCATGAATGGCCGCACCACTAGCCACCTTAGCTGCTATCGGGGCAAGAATATCCTTCGCAGGGAAGGAACTGTTTTTAATATGAATATCAGAAAATTTGACAATGATGCCGGGGTCATGATCTGCCAGCATGCTCAATACCCCATTGTTTGGCCCAATAAATATATGCTCGTTAAGTTTGATGCCAATATAGCCGTCTGTAATGCTACTTGTAGTATTCAAAGCGACCAGGTGAACAGTACCCTTAGGAAAATCGTTATAAATGGAACGCAATAAAAATGCGGCATGGGCGATGTCATACAAAGCAATTTCATGGCTAATGTCAACAATGGTTAACTGGGGATTGATGGATAGCATTTTGGCCTTGACTGCTGGTACATAGTAGTCTGAGTTGCCAAAATCTGAAATGAATGTTACCAAAGCCATATAAGTAAGTCAATTAAAAATTCGTACTTTTGCGTTAAGGATGCACAAAAATAGGTATTTTTAATTTGTTTTTAGAATTAGGTAAACAGAAGAAAATATATTGGTAGAAAAAGTCATTACATTGGAAAACGTTTCCCTCCTAGACTTCCTGGGCTCGGAAAACGAAAATATCAGGCAGATTTCTGCCGCTTTTCCCCAGAGTAAAATTGTTTCTAGGGGCAATGAAATCAGAATCAAAGGGCAAGCGCCGGAAATTCTCAAAATCAATGATATTTTAAACATGCTTTTGGAGCATTTTAACCGCTATGGTCTGGTTACTCCTGAAAATGTGAAGGAATACATTGATTTGGAAGGCACCCCTCAAAAAAAATCTGAAAACATTAATGCAGTTATTCTCTATGGAAATAAAGGGGTAATCGTTCGTCCCAAATCCCCCAACCAGAAAAAACTAGTTGATGCTTCTTATAAAAATGACCTTGTTTTTGCTTTAGGCCCTGCCGGTACGGGTAAAACCTATATAGCTGTGGCATTAGCTGTTAGGGCTTTAAAAAACAGAGAGGTAAAAAGGATTATCATCACAAGGCCTGCTGTGGAAGCGGGAGAAAACCTTGGCTTTCTTCCTGGAGATCTTCAGGAAAAGTTAGACCCTTATCTAAGGCCCATTTATGATGCCTTAAGTGATATGGTGCCTACCGAAAAGCTAAGGTTCTATCAGGAAAATAGGGTGATTGAAATTGCTCCCCTTGCCTATATGAGGGGGAGGACCTTGCACGATGCCTTCGTTTTACTTGATGAAGCTCAAAACACCACCTCAGAACAAATCAAAATGTTCCTCACTAGAATGGGGCCTAATTCCAAAGTGATCATCACTGGGGACCAATCTCAGGTAGATCTTCCTACTCGGCAAAAATCAGGTTTGAGGGAATCACTGCGAATTTTAAAAGGAGTAAAAGGTATCGGTGTGGTGAACCTTTCAGGAAGTGATGTGGTAAGGCATAAACTCGTAAAATCGATTATCGAAGCCTACGAGAAAAACGAAGTGGAAACGAAACCTTCCAAATGACCTTTGTAGTAAAAAAAATCACAGAGGAAAGCTTGCTGGAAAAGGCTTTTTATATTCGTGAACAAGTTTTTGTTAAAGAACAAAATGTGGCTCCGGAAGAGGAATATGATTCCTTCGAAAACTTGGCAACCCATTTTCTTGTTATGGATGGTGACTTGGGTGTTGGTACTGCCCGGTGGAGGTTTACAAAATCTGGCATTAAACTTGAAAGATTTGCCGTGTTAAAAGCCTTTAGAGGGCTTGGTGTGGGAGGAATGTTGGTGAAAGCAGTGTTGGAAGATGTATTGAAAATTCCTTCAAGTAAGGATAAAACAATATATTTGCACGGCCAAGTTACAGCCTTGGGATTGTATGAAAAGCATGGTTTTGAAAAAGTAGGAGAGCGCTTTATGGAATGTGATATCGCACACTACCTCATGAATTATAGACCAAAAGGATAATAAACAGAGTATTTTAATTTTAGTTAACAGTTTTTTTATGAAAAATTTTATAGGCGCATTGTTGTTAGTAGTGTTTTTTGGGAGTATTCAAGTAAAGGCACAAACTCTGGAAAGTCCGGGACTTCCTCAGAATGAAGTGAAATTGAATATTTTCAACACGATAATTAATGGTTCCCTTGAGCTTGGTTACGAGCATTTTCTAGATCAAAATCAATCCCTTGGTTTTGGAATGACATTTATGGATCGTTTTGCATATGTTTCTGATAGAGGGGAGGGGCAGGATTTTAAAGCGACCAGTGTAACTTTGTCTTACAATTATTATTTTGTAACAGAATCAAACCCATCAGGGATATATGTATTTCCATTCTTGAAATATAGAGGAGGATCGTTTACTGAGGTATTAGAGGACAATAGCACAGTTGAAACTTCTTTGAATAGTTTTATCGTAGGATTCGGTGCCGGCTATAAATGGGTACACAATGATAAGTTTGCCTTGGGGCCATACATTAGTTTGGCCAGAGGTTTTAACGATGAAGTAAGTGACCGCTTTGAGCCTGTAGAGTTCAATGGAGGATTTACCATTGGTTTTAGATTTTAAGGGAATATTTCAATACACTCTTTATAAAAGCCCATCAAATCAGCTGATTTGATGGGCTTTTTCGTGTTCAAAATTTCGTTCTAAACCATTGTTGAATAAAAGCTTACTGTTATTCCCACAGTTGATTTTGTCCTAAAAGTTAACTAAATTCTACTTTGAAAGTCTTTAGGTCTATTGATGCCAAAGGAAAAGGTGTTAAGTGTGTGGTTTTGTGGAGCTTTATTGTCCGGATTATATGCCTTATCTCTAATTGTTAGTTTGCTGGACAGTTTACCTTAAGGACCAAATGTAAGGTGTCAGCTTAAGTGGCCAGGTGCTTCTGAAAAATAGCTCAGAAGAAAACAAAGCGTTAAAGTTTCGGGTAATTTTACCGTCCATTCATGAAATTCAATGAATTTCCATTTGTTCGTTATACCATTTTCTTTGTTGCCGGGGTTTTGCTCTACCCAATAACAAAGCAATTTCTTGGTGATGCAATATTGGCCGGTTTGCTTTCTTGTTTAATTGGCTATATAGGGATAACATTTGCCTATAATCCTAACAGGAGAGTCTATTTTAAGTTAATTCTCCCCTTATTGGCCTACTTTTGTTTACTTTTTTCAGGAATGTATGTGGCTTCATTAAGGGATGTGAGTTTTATGCCTGATCACCTCATTCATTTTTCTAAAATTAATAGTTACCTGGCAGAGGTGAAGGAGGTTGATCAAATCAAACCAAATAGTCGTGGAAATAGGCTGTCTGTAAAAGCTGTTGAAACTGAGGATGGTTGGCTCCCTGCACAAGGAGAGGTTCAAATTTATTATCAAAGTGCCTTGCCTTTAGAGCCGGGAGCTGTGATTCACGTAAATGGCCCACCCCATATAATCGCTCCTCCTTCCAACCCGGCCATGTTTGATTATTCGGAATACATGGCGAGGAAAGGGATTTATTTCCGTCATTTTATAGGGCAGCAGTTCAAGCTCGTGTCAAGGCCCGAAAAGGGGGCTTGGTCATCAGTGATTCTTGCCTATCGGCAATATTTAGAAGAAAGGATCAATACATATATTCGTGATCCAAACGCCAAACAAATAGCATTGGCGTTGTTGTTAGGGCAAAAGCAAGACTTGGAAAATGGACTGAGAGAAGCTTATGCTACAGCAGGCGCCATGCATATTTTGGCAGTTTCAGGTTTGCATGTGGGCATTGTCTATGGCTTTTTTTTCCTGCTGTTTAAACCCTCAAAAATGAAAGGATTAAAAAGAGCTGCCTACCTTAGTGTAATTGTAGGGGTAATCTGGTTTTATGCTATCTTAACCGGCCTTTCTCCTTCAGTACTTAGGTCTGCGACCATGTTTACATTTATATGCATGGCACAAATGAATTCGAGAAACCCTTCGATTTTTAACCCCTTGGCCCTTTCTGCTTTATTGCTTTTGGTATATGATCCTTTTCTGATCTATACTGTAGGGTTTCAACTAAGTTATATAGCCTTATTAGGGATCTTATTATTTCAACCGATTATTAGAAAAATTTGGCATCCAAAAAGCAAATGGCTCCGTTACCTATGGGATATTACCAGCGTTGGTCTGGCAGCACAGTTGGCCACTTTTCCCCTTGCAGTTCATTATTTCCATGTATTCCCAACCTACTTTATTTTAACCAACCTACTAGCAATTCCTGCAGCCTTTGTGATCATGTCCATAGGTGTTCCTTTCTTATTGTTTGGAGCCATTCCCGGTATGGCCCAAGCGCTAGGTTGGTTGTTGGGTTATACCATACAATTTCTTAACCTTGGGATATTTGGTTTGCAGAAACTCCCCTTTGCTCGAATGGACGGCTTGTATATGGATTGGCCTGAAATGATTTTGTTCTGGGCCCTCCTTTTTTGTCTTTACCACTGGATTGCAGACAAGAAGAGGCATCAGTTTATTGCGATGTGTGTCATGGTTTTTATGTTGGGGTTTTATCGATTGGTTGTAAGTTTAGAGAAGGGGTCCGAGGAGTACATGGTCATCTACAAGCTAAAACAAGGAGTGGTTATGGATTATAGCCACAAAGGCCAGCTTTATACCATTGAATGGGAGCTTGATTCTACAGAAATGAATTTTAATATTCTGCCTCACAGGATTAAAGAAATGGGATTATCTCCAAAGCCTCTTGCTTTTTGGGTAAAGGATGGGTTGTGTAGCATCTCGCTGCCGGGAAATAAGGAATTGCTACTGGACGCCGATACATTTACACCAGCTGCTCCACAAGGAGTAACTTTGTTTTTTTGGGAAAAAGGAAATTGGTGGCCCCACCAAGAAACTAGCCTTCATGATCCCTTTTCCAAAAGTGCCATTAAAATAAGTTTCAACAAATAAGAGCAGGCCTTGTGAATGGAGCCGATGAAGCGTAATTTGGATAAAAATTGTATGCAATCAGCAGTTCAATTGCCATTCTATGGATAAACAAGATACTTCAGCTTTGGCCATCCTAAAGAAATTCTTTGGGTACCAAGATTTCCGTCCCCTTCAGGGAGAGATAGTTAAAGCTATTTCTGAAGGGGAGGATTCCTTGGTGTTACTACCTACAGGTGGAGGGAAGTCCATTTGTTTTCAGGTACCCGCCCTGATGAAAGAAGGATTATGTTTAGTGGTTAGTCCATTAATTGCCCTAATGAAGGATCAGGTAGATCAATTGAAAAGTAGAGGGGTTAAAGCCATGGCGATACATTCCGGGTTAAGGAAAAGAGAGATTGATACCCTCTTAGACAATTGCGTATATGGAGACTATAAATTTTTATATGTTTCTCCGGAAAGGCTCAAAACTGAAATATTCCTAGAGCGTTTCAAAAAAATGAATATTAGCCTTATTGCAGTGGATGAAGCCCATTGCATTTCTCAATGGGGTTATGATTTTAGACCATCCTATCTTGAGATTGTCAGAATAAGGGATCATTTTCCAAAAGTGCCGATGGTGGCCCTTACCGCATCTGCGACCCTTAAAGTGAGAGCTGATATTGTCGAAAAATTAGCACTAAAGGCGCCCTCCATATTCGTAAAATCATTTAGGAGAGAAAATTTATCTTATGCGGTTCGATGGGTAGAAAACAAGCTTGAAAAGGCTGTGGAGATTCTTCAAAAGGTACCAGGTAGTGCCATAATCTATACTAGAAGCAGGAAAGGTACCAAAGCTGCAGCACAGCATCTCAATCAGTTAGGGATTGCTGCCACTTTTTACCATGCAGGCTTGGATCAAAAAGTTAGGAATGAAAGACAAGGAAGCTGGATTCGGGGGGACATCCGTGTGATGGTGGCTACCAATGCCTTTGGGATGGGGATAGATAAGGCAGATGTCCGATTGGTTTTGCATCTTGATCTTCCTGAAAATCTTGAGAATTATTACCAAGAAGCCGGAAGAGCAGGGCGTGATGGCATCAGGGCTTATGCTGTGCTTTTGGTACGAGAAAAAGACTGTATCGCTTTAAAGGAAATGGCCGAGATAGCTTATCCTCCGGAGGAGATGCTTAAAAAAGTTTATCAGTGTTTGGCAAATTATTATCGGTTGGCCGTTGGGAGTGCCAATATGGTAAGCTTTGATTTTGATTTTCTTGACTTTGTTAGTTCCTATAATTTGGATATTTCGCTCACCTATAATTCTATAAAAGTATTGCAAGAGGAGGCATTATTGCTTTTTTCAGAAAGCGTATTCCTGCCTTCTTCACTGCATTTTCTGGTTTCCCAAAGTAAGGTGTATGAGGCACAGATTGCCTACGCTAAATTAGACCCATTGATTAAATTATTATTGAGATTGTATGGAGGAGAACTTTTTGTAAACTATATTCATATTAATGAAAGTAAAATTGCCCAGCTCTTGAATGTTTCTGAGCAAGAAGTTTTGCGGATGTTAAAGAGGATGGATGAGCTTGGGTTGGTAGACTATTCAGGAAGAAAGGATCAGCCCCAAATTACCTTTGTAACGCCAAGATTAGACGCAGGAGCTTTGCCATTAAATAAGGCAAGAATTCGGGAGAGAAGAACAGAGGCAGTAAGCAAAGCAGCGAAAATCATAGAATATGTGAAAAATAATAAAATTTGTCGTACAGGGCAAATTGTAAATTATTTTGGAGAGAAAAGTGATTTTACCTGTGGTATTTGTGACAATTGTATTCAGAATAAGAAAGATAATAATAAGGCGATTTTAAAGAAAGAATTAATAGATCAAATACTCAAAACTTTAAAGTCAGGAGTGGCGTTTTCATTAAAGGAGTTATTTGCAGAGATAGGCGAAACCCCAGATGATTTTTCTGTAGGTTTGATTCGGGAAATGGAGGATGAAGGATTAATATTCACTGAAAAGAATGGAAAAATTAAATTAAAATGAAGTTTATAGATTCATTGTTAGGTAACCTGTTTTCCGGAAAAAGTAACCGGGAAGTCATAAGGGAGAATTTCAGCCGCTCAAAACAAGATGAGCAGGAAGTTACCTTATGGTTGGAAGGGGAAGAAGGAGCAGAAACCTTGAGAATGGTCTATGATAATTACCATTTGTTGCAGGCAGGAGTAAATAAAAAGCCTGAAATTCATCTATTTCAATCCTCCTATGCCAATGGGTTTGCTGTGATTTACAGTGATCCATTTACAATGGAAAGTTTTTCTAAATTGTTTTTTGGCCTGGGGCAAAGGATGTTGCAATTAGGGTACAGAAAAGTAAGTATGGATCGTAAAATTGACGAATTAAATGATCAAGTAAGGACAACTGAAAAATTGTACTTTAAGCCTCTAACTTCTGGTGATAACTATTCAGAAAAAATTGATCAGCTATTTGGAAATGTGAGTTTAGAAAAGATATATTTAGACAATAAGCCCGACTATCTGAAAGTTCTGGTGACATTGTATTCCGATAGGCAATACCATGAAGCCAAGCCTTTTGACCAGTTTATGGATAAATTATTCAAAGCAGATTAGTATATGGACAGAGAAAATCTAAAGTGCTTGTTTGAAAATTACAGGACCCCATTTGAAGAGGAAAAAGCCATGGTACCCGGTTTTTTGGAACTTCTAGATGATCCTGACGCATTCAAAAGAGAGAGAAAAGCCGGGCATTTCACAGCTTCTGCATGGATTGTCAATAAAAGGCGTACTCATGCGTTACTTACACTCCACAGGAAACTTCAGCGTTGGCTCCAATTGGGAGGACATGCCGATGGAAATGAGAACCTTCTGGAAGTGGCCTTGACAGAAGCCAGGGAGGAAAGTGGTTTGCAATCCATCCGATTAGTGGACAAATCAATCTTTGATTTGGATAGGCATGTGATTCCTGCGAATGATAAGGAAGAAAGACATTTTCATTATGATGTAAGGTTCTTAATAGAAGCAGAAATGGATGAGCCGCTGATTATAAGCCCTGAGAGTAAAGACCTTGCATGGGTGGGCTTTGACCTAACTGCAGAATTGGTTGGTTTCAATGACTCTGTATTGAGGATGTTAGAGAAAACCAGTAAATCTGAAATTCTATTGTAAGACTTTTCTTAGTACTTGTTTTTTGTTCAAACCTTAAGTGGATTGTGCATCAAGTATTCTTATCTTTGCAAAAAAAAATGAAATGCGTAAAAATATATGGAGTAGCTTAATTGTTCTCTTTTTCCTGATTTCCTGTCAACCTTCTTCAGAGGAACTGTTTGAAGCCGGAATAGTGGCTTTGGATAAACAGGATTTTGAGACAGCAATCGGGCATTTAAATAGACTGGTGGAAAATGACACAAGCCATGCTCCGGCATGGAATGCCAGAGGGGTAATATTTTTCCAAACGGGAAAATGGGATGACGCCATAGATTCTTTTTCCCGATCCATTGACCTGGATGAAAGTAATTACAAACCCTTTTTTAACAGAGGGAATGTTTACATGGAAAAAGAGGAATATAAAATGGCTTTGGTTGATTATAATCGAGCAAATGGCCTTGATATTAATCAAGTGGACATTTATTATAACCGTGGCTTAGCCCTTTTGGGACTTGAAATGTATGAAGATGCCTTAATAGATTTCGACAAGGCACTGCATGCTAATCCGGAACAACCACAGGTTTTATTCAATAAAGCAAAAGCCCACTTGGGGAATAACGACCCATTAACAGCTATAGCTACTTTAGAAGAGTTGACCAGAATAGATAAGCGAAATGGTGCTGCTTTTTACCTTTTAGGGGTAACAGAAATGAGTGCGCTAGGTAAAAAAGAGAAAGGCTGCGAGTATCTTCAAACGGCCTTGTCCTTGGGGTACACACAAGCTAAAGATTGGATTGATGAATTTTGCGCGGAATAATGGCTGAGATTGGTAAAGACATTAAAAAATCGGCAGCATTATTGACCGAAGGGCAATTGGTGGCAATTCCCACAGAAACGGTTTATGGATTGGCAGGGAATGCTTTGGATGAAAATGCAGTTTTGCAAATCTTTAAAGCCAAAAATAGACCAAAATTTGATCCCTTAATTGTACATCTGCCGGGCATAGAACAAATACACAACTATGTTGAATTCATCCCCGACGAATTAAAGACTTTGGCGGAGGCTTTTTGGCCAGGCCCTCTTACTTTATTGCTTCCTAAGAAGTCAATTATTCCTGACTTGGTCACTAGTGGTTTAGGTAAAGTTGGTGTAAGGGTGCCGAATCATCCCTTGACCCGAAGCTTATTGGATTTGGTCGATTTTCCACTGGCAGCCCCCAGTGCCAATCCTTTTGGTTACATCAGCCCTACAAGTGCCAGCCATGTGGCACATCACCTTGGCGACAAGCTATCTTATATTCTGGATGGAGGCTCATGTGATGTAGGCTTGGAAAGCACGATTGTAGGCATGGAACAAGGGCAAGTGATTATATACAGACTTGGAGGGATATCAGTCAGTGAAATAGAAAAGTTGGTAGGGAATGTATTGATATTACCCCAATCAAGTAGCAATCCGCAATCTCCGGGAATGCTAAAAAGTCATTATGCACCTAGAAAGCCAATGGTTTTGGGAAATTTAGATGAGCTGATGCAGCAATACCAAAATGAAAAAGAAACTCTAGCGGTGCTTTCTTTTAAACGGTTTTTTCCTGAATTAAAAGCAGCAAATCAAATAGTATTAAGTGAATCAGGTGATTTTGATGAAGCCGCAAGAAACCTGTTTTCTGCCATGCGTTCCTTGGATGATACCGCAGCCTCTATAATTTTAGCTGAGGAATTACCGGAAATACATTTGGGTAAAGCGATAAATGATCGGTTAAGAAGGGCTGCTGCCAAATAAAATGTTTATTTTTGACGTATATATTAAACCTACAAAACATGAACAATCGAATCAAAACAGTAGATAACGTTGATTTCAGTGGAAAAAAGGCACTTGTAAGGGTGGATTTTAACGTTCCTTTGGATGATCAGCATACCATTACAGACAATACGAGGATCGTTTCTGCAGTTCCGACCATAAAGAAAATCCTTAATGATGGTGGATCTGTAGTCCTAATGTCTCACCTCGGAAGGCCCAAATCAGGTCCGGAGGATAAGTTTTCTCTTAGGCACCTTATCACCGAATTGAACAAAGAACTTGAAGTATCGGTGAAATTTGCCAAAGACTGTATTGGAACTGAAGCGACTCAGCTGTCTACAAGTCTTAATCCGGGAGAAGTTTTGCTATTGGAAAACTTAAGGTTTCACAAAGAAGAGACGAAAGGTGACAAGGACTTTGCAAGAAAATTAGCTCAACACGGGGATATTTATGTAAATGATGCTTTCGGTACTGCCCACAGGGCACATGCCTCTACAGCTATAGTCGCTGAGTTTTTTAATGACAAAGTTGCCGGATATCTTATGCAGGCAGAACTTGAAAACGCAGAGAAAGTTTTGGGGTCCCCAGAAAGACCATTTACAGCCATTATGGGTGGTGCAAAAATTTCCGATAAAATATTGCTCATAGACAAGTTGTTAGACAAGGTCGATAACTTGATTATTGGTGGTGGGATGTCTTATACTTTTGCCAAAGCACAAGGAGGAACCATTGGCGACTCATTGCTTGAAGAAGATAAGATGCCTCTTGCATTGGAGCTTTTGGAAAAGGCTAAGCAAAAAAATGTGAACCTTATCCTACCTGATGATGCTGTTACTAGTACCGACTTTGCGAATGATGCAGAACAAAGCACAGCTAAAAAAGGACAAATCCCTGATGGTTGGATGGGATTGGATATTGGTCCTGAAACGAGGGTGAAATTTGCAGAAATTCTGAAAGACTCGAAGACAATTCTGTGGAATGGGCCTATGGGAGTTTTTGAAATGAGTAGTTTTGAAAAAGGTACCAAAGCAGTAGCAGAAGCTGTTGTGGCAGCTACTGAAAATGGATCTTTTACTCTAATTGGTGGTGGAGATTCAGCTGCTGCTGTTAATAAGTTTGGCTTTGGTGAAAAAGTTTCCTTTGTATCTACCGGTGGAGGTGCATTGTTAGAGTTGATGGAAGGAAAAGTTTTACCAGGTGTAAAAGCTTTAGAACCATAAAATTGGACTTAATCCAACAAGTAAGTTGATTTAAAAGCAGTAATTGAAAGTTATTTAGATTTTTTAATTAAACTTTCATTTCTGTGCTTCTTATATATGAATATTAGTCAGACACCGTTATCTTTATAACGGTGTCTGCTTTTTTACATACGTTTTTATTGCTGAAACAAATTTAATTACCCGTTGTTCAGTGAATAATTATTGGAGAAAAGTGGAAATTAAAGGCTGAGTATAATAGATTATTTACTCAATCAAATAAAGAAATATAGCCTGAAACAGTAGTGAAGGCCTCTGCTTCTGGATTGATTTTCATTTGAACTATGTCCATAGAAATTAATCATCTTTCAAAAAGTTTCGGGGAGCAAAAAGTGCTCAATGATATAAGCTTTCAAGCAAGCCCTGGTCAAGTTTTAGGGTTTTTGGGACCCAATGGTGCCGGCAAATCCACCACCATGAAAATCATTACCGGCTATTTACAAGCGGATGAAGGAGAAGCTCTGGTTAATGGGATTTCTGTTAAAAAACACCCTATAGCCGTGAGTAAATTAATTGGTTACCTCCCAGAACACAACCCCTTGTATGATGAAATGTATATTCCTGAGTTTTTATCTTTTATTGGTGGTCTTTACCAGATGAAGAAAAAACAACGATTGGAAAGGGTGGAGATGGTGATGGATCAGTGTGGGTTGACAGAAGAAAGACACAAAAGAATAGGAAATTTGTCCAAGGGGTATAGGCAAAGGGTAGGCTTGGCGAAAAGCCTTGTGCATGATCCGGAGATTATTATCCTAGACGAGCCTACCACAGGTCTGGATCCCAATCAATTGGTTGAAATAAGACAACTTATTAAAGCCATTAGTAAAGATAAAACATTGATTCTGAGTACCCATATCATGCAAGAAGTTGAGATTCTATGTGACAAAGTAGTGATTATTAAAAAGGGAAAAGTGGTGGCACAAGATGCCCTTCAAAGCCTTAAAGCCAAAGCAGGAAAATCCATCGTTCTATTAGAAACAGAGGAAAGCATTGAAAGTGAATGGCTCGATGGGCTTACCTATAATAGTGTAGAAATAAAACAGCCCGGCCTTATGGCTTTCACTTGTAAAGACCCTAAAAAATTGAGAGCCGAAATCATTGAATTGGTGCAAAGCCGGGGACTTAATCTAGTGAGCATTCGACAAGAAGAGAAGAACCTGGAATCCGTTTTTCAAAGCTTAACCCAAAATTAGTAGTATGCTAAGTCTGTTTAAAAAAGAGGTCAATGCTTTTTTTAGTAATTTATCAGCCTATTTAATCACTGCTGTTTTCTTAGTTTCATTGGGTTTGATTGTATGGGTATTCCCCGGAACCAGTGTTTTAGATTATGGTTATGCAGACCTGGAACCTCTGTTTAGTTATACTCCATTTGTTTTTATATTTCTTTTGCCTGCAATTACAATGAGGATGGTTGCCGAAGAAAAGAAATCCGGAACTTGGGAATTACTAAAGACCTCCCCTCTTAAAAATTACCAGATAGTATTGGCCAAATACTTGGCTGCCTTAGTGCTTTTGGTTTTTTCTTTAATTCCAACCTTGGTTTATTATTTTAGCATTTTTCAGCTAGGTGATACCATTGGGAATATAGACAGTGCCGGATTTTTCGGAGCTTATATTGGTTTGTTTTTGGTGGGGGCTTTATTTGCTTCTGTGGGTTTGTTTAGTTCCTCCATTTCTTCCAATCAAATTGTTTCTTTCGTGATTGCTGTTTTTTTGTCTTTCTTGTTATACGGGGGGATTGGCGCTTTGGCCACCCTGGCCACGGGAGACCAGGCAGTATTGCTACAGGGACTGGGAGCAGACTTTCATTATGAACAAATGGGAAGAGGGGTAATCGTCTCAGAAAATATTTATTATTTCATTGGAATGATACTTACCTTTTTGGTATGTTCTTGGGTTATGATCAATAAAGATGAATAGAAAATACAGCGCTTTACTTTTCGGAATCCTAACCATATCATTGATTTGGTTTTTGGTCATCAATTTGGATAATTGGTGGTCTTTTAGACTCGATATGACCGAAGAGGGGAAATATAGCATTGGTCAAGCAACCTTAGATGTGTTGGAAGACATGGATGGGCCATTGGAGGTTGATATTTTATTGATGGGAGATCTACCTCCTGGAATGAAGCGATTTCAAAGGAATATAGAGCAAATCCTAAAAACTTTTCGCTCGTACAGCCCCGAGGAAATTAGTATTAATTATGTGGATCCTTTAGCTGTTGCAACCGATAGTAGTGAACAGTATATTATCAAATTGGCAGAGTATGGCATTAATCCTACCAATTTACATTCCAACCGAAATGGAACACAAGCTACACAACTGATTTTTCCGGGGATTGTATTAAGGTCTCCGTCCAAAGAAACCGGGGTTTTACTGCTGAAGGGCGAATTGGGGATGGGACCTGAGGAAACCTTAAACTTGTCTATTGAAAATTTAGAATTTGAAATTGGACAAGCTATCAAAAGGTTATATACCATAAATAAGAGGGCTATTGGTGTAATAATTGGCCAGGGAGAAATGGAAGAAGACGAAGGTTATGGCATGGTGGAAGCTCTCAATGAAGATTTCGAAGTTTATAAAGTTCCTTTTGAGCAAGCCAAAAGCGTGGCGGACCTTTTGACATTTGAGGTGTTGATTGTGGCCGGTCCCAAAGAAGCCTATGGAGAAAGAGAGAAATATTTATTGGATCAATTTCTCATGTATGGTGGCAATATCCTTTTTATGATGGACCAAATGGCCATAAATCTTGAAGAAGCAGGAGGAAAAGGAACAGTGGCCATGCCTTTTGACTCGGGAATTGATGACTTGCTTTTTCGATATGGAGTACGTATTAACAAGGATTTAATTAAGGATTTGAATTTTGGTTATTATCCCGTAGTCTCAGGTGAGTTTGGCAATCAACCACAAATAGTTCCTTTGCCATGGCCATTTTATGTGCAAGCGGGAAAGATGGCAAACCATCCGATCACCAAAGGCTTAGATTTGGTACAGTTTCGCTTTGTAAGCTCTATTGATACCGTAAAAGCCGATCAGGTAAAAAAGACACCTTTAATTTTTTCCAGCAATTATAGCCGAAGAGAAAGTGCCCCGGTAAGGGTGGCTTTTAAAGATATGTCTAAAGAACCTGACATAAAAACATTCAACAGCGGTAGTTTACCCTTGGTTTACCTTTTGGAAGGTAAATTTACTTCCTTTTTTAAAAACCGTTTTGTGCCCGATGAATTTGATAAAAGCAAATTCTTGCCCGAAAGCAACGGAGGTAAGATTCTGGTAGCAGGCGATGCGGATGTATTTAAAAGTTGGGTAAGTCCTCAGGATAAAATACCTCTGCCTTTAGGGAATAACCCTTTCTCCGAAAATTTAACTGCAAACAGAACATTTTTGCAAAATACGGTGAACTATATGGTTTACCCTGAGGGAATAATTGCCAGTAAAAATAAAGAGTTTGAAATACGTCCACTGAATAAAGTGAAAATTAAACAACAAAGATCCATGTGGCAGGTGATAAATGTTGTTTTGCCGGTTTTGTTGGTGGTATTCATTGGATGGTTCAAACAATATCTTAGGAAGCGAAAATATTCAAAATGAAAAGGGTTTTAAACTTGATTTAAAAAATCAATTTAATTTTATCGGATCAAATTAAAACCATATGAGGGCATTTATAATTTTATTTATAACTTTACCCTGTTAAATCCACCGGAATTTAAATTTACGTCTCTATTGCTAAGAAGCATTGACTAAAAAGCTTAAATTTGAAGTGTCCGAGCAATAATTTGGATTTGCGATAATTTTTATTGTGACTGAATTAAAAAAAACAAACATATGAAATTTATTGTTTCTTCTTCTTCACTTTTGAAGCATCTCTCTGCAATAAATGGGGTGGTAACAACCAACCCTGTTGTGCCTATATTAGAGAACTTCCTTTTCGAAATATTGGACAGCAAGCTTACAGTTACAGCTTCCGATTTGCAAACATCAATGACTACGGAAATTGAGGTGGAGGCAAAAGAGGACGGTAATATTGCAGTTCCTGCAAAAATTCTAATTGAAACACTTAAAAATCTTCCCGAACAACCTGTAACATTTAGTATTGATAAGGAAACCTACAGTGTTGAAATCAGTTCAGACAATGGACGCTATAAATTGGCAGGTGAAAACGCTACGGATTTTCCAAGAATTCCAAGTGTAACCAATGCTTCTACTGTAGAGATGTCAACAGATGTATTGAGCAGTGCCATTGCCAATACCATTTTTGCAACTAGCAATGATGAGTTGAGGCCTGCAATGACAGGGGTATTTATTAACCTAAGCAGTACCAATACTACTTTTGTAGCGACTGACGGGCATCGATTGATTCGTTACAGAAGGGTTGATATAGCCTCTCCGGAAGCTTCAAGTATAATAGTGCCAAGGAAAGCCCTTAACTTATTAAAATCTACTCTTCCGGCCGAGAATGTGCCTGTGACGGTTGAGTTTAATAGTAGCAATGCCTACTTTAAATTCAATAATATCAAAATGATTTGTAGGTTAATTGATGAGAGATTCCCTGATTATGAAAATGTAATTCCTGCAGACAATAACAATGACATGGTCATCAATAGGCAAGAATTTTTGGGTTCCTTAAAAAGAATTGCCATTTATGCCAATAAAACGACCCATCAAGTAAGGTTGAAATTAACAGGAAGTGAATTACAAATTTCCGCCGAAGATCTGGACTTTTCTAATGAAGCAAATGAGCGACTGTCTTGTGAGCATGAAGGAGAAGACATAGAAATTGGGTTTAATGCTAAGTTCTTAGTGGAAATGTTGAACAACATTTCAGCCAAGGAAGTGACCTTGAAGTTTAGCGCTCCAAATAGAGCAGGCCTGATTTTACCTTCTGATCTTAATGAAAATGAAGACATTTTGATGCTTGTTATGCCGGTTATGTTGAGCAATTACGTTTAAAATAGTAACCATACATTTAGAAATTTTTAAAAGCCCTGATATCAGGGCTTTTTTTTGTTCTATTTTTAGCTTGATAGCACTTTCAGCTTTTGACTCAGAATTTAGAATAGCAAATGTAGAGTTATAGTCACCATAAAGTCAGGTTACTATAGCATTGCTATTATGAAATTGAAAACGCCAATGAAGTGGCTAATTTTGAAGAAATTTCAGCAAGTATTGCCAATTCCGAGATTATACCGATCTCTATTTTTTTAACAACTTCACAATTTTTTCCTACTTCTAATTTAAGATAATGGGAAGGCAAGCCTCATTTATTTATAGTACTACTGGATTAATCTGTGCTGTTAATCGAATTTCTACCTAAAAAAAATTAATAATAAAAAGTTTAGCATGGAATTTGAATTATACCTTTAAAAAATTGACTGAAATTAAACCAATTGTAAAGATGAGTAAATTAAAAGGTAAAAAAATAGCTTTAATTACAGAGAGTGGATTTGAAGAGGTGGAGTTTACTTCCCCAAAATCAGCATTGGAGGAACAAGGGGCTTTTGTGGAGGTAATTTCCCCAAATGAAGGAACCATTAAATCATGGGATAAGGTGGACTGGGGCAAAGATTTTAAAGTGGATAAGACTTTGGAAGAAGCCAAACCCGAAGATTATGATGCTGTATTGATTCCGGGAGGAGTTTTGAATCCGGATAAGCTCCGTACCAATGAAGATGCCGTGGCATTTATTAAACATTTCTTCTCTTTAGGCAAGCCGGTGGCTTCCATTTGTCATGGCCCTCAAGTATTAATTGAAACAGGTGAGCTGGCAGGTAGGAAAATGACATCATTTCCTTCAATTAAGCGAGATATTATCAATGCCGGCGCGGAATGGTTTGATCAAGAATGTGTATGTGATCAGGGACTGGTTACTTCACGGTCACCAAAAGATCTTGAAGCATTCAATAAAAAAATGGTAGAAGAAATAGCCGAAGGTAAACATGAGTTTCAAAGTTCACATTGATCAAAAAGTATTAGGAAATCAAAAAATAATAAAAGGGCTTTATACGTATTTCTTTTTTGGAAAGGAGGCGATAAAGCCCTTTTTTCAACATCCCTTATGGTGTGTATGGTTATTTGTTTTGTTCAGTGCTTGCCAAGCAGAAAAACTTTTTAAAAACCCTAATCCCTATCAAAACTATCTTAACACCTTGAATAAATCGGGTTTAGAGAATTATGGAATCGGACAAAAGTGGATCAATAACGGAAAGCTGACACATGCGTCTAATTTACCTACACTTCAACTACCTTATAATGAGATGACTTACTTTGACCCCTCAAAGGCGGAAGCTGTTTTTTTGCAATATGGGGTGAAAGAAGGAAATAATGTAATCATCAAGGCTGATGTTTTAACGGATTCCTCAACAGTGTATTTTATCGATGTGTTTAAAAGAGAGGTAGATAAATTCACTCAACTTCACTATTCAGAAGAACAGCAAAAAATTGAATATACCGTCACACAGGATGCTGAACATGTGCTAAGGGTTCAGCCTGAATTGCTTGGAGGAGGTGCCGTAGTCTTAAGTATTGAAATTTCCGGATCCCTTGCCTTTCCGTTACCGGATATGCAATCCGGTCAGATTGCCAGTTTTTGGGGAGATGCGAGAAGTGGTGGTGCTAGAAAGCATGAAGGGGTAGATGTGTTTGCCAAAAGAGGTACACCGGTAAGGGCTGTAGTAAACGGGATGGTAAGAAGAACCGGGCAAAACCGATTGGGAGGTAATGTCGTTTGGGTGAATTCAGGTAAGTACAATTATTATTATGCCCACTTAGATAGCCAGCACGTTAAGGCAGGGAATCGTGTAAGTATAGGTGATACTTTGGGTACAGTTGGCAATACCGGAAATGCCATTACTACTGCTCCCCATTTGCATTTCGGAATATACCGAAGGGGAAAAGGTGCAGTTGACCCCTTCCCGTTTATTCAAGTTGCTGAGAAACCCAAAGAAATAGTTCTTTCCGACAGTGTATTTCTTAAAGATTATGGGGTTTTTTCTGTCAATAATGGAAATTTTCGTGCATTGCCAGATTTAAAGTCAAAAGTACTAGGGAAACATCCCAAGCTTACTTATTTCGAAATTTTAGCAAAGAGAGGAGATTGGTTTAGGATTCAATTTCCTGATGAATCAATTGGCTTTGCCCATCAATCTATAGTTGACGTCTCAAGTCCTAAAACCCAAGCAATAGAATTGCGTCCTACTGATACACTATTTGAATATTTTGATCGTGGATTACTTCCAGCATCTAACTTTGTTGGTCAAGGTAAGGTGCTTGGGTATTTCAAAGACATGGTTCATGTGCAATTAAATTCCGGGATAAAATTATGGATGAAGGAAAGATGAAGACTTAAGGTCTTCCTAGTTCCTAACATTGGAAAGAGTGTCGATCTAGCCTATTTCTTATTTACCTTAACATTTGTAAACCAAATTACTTTATTTCCGTCTTTCATTCGGTGATCCGAAGCAATTTTCACCCCTCCAAAATCTTTTTCATTTTCCCAAGTAAAGGCTCTGCCTTCGGCAGCATTTCCTTTTCTAAATACCCATTCTTTAATCAAATTGTTGTCATCTACATAAAGGTCATAGGCATCTCCCGGGGTATAACCATCTTCATTGTTGTAAATAATAGTAAGTTTGGTTGTCGGATCACTATTAATTGGAGAGTTTTGATTTTCAGTAATTTCTGTAGTATATCCTTTGTCCCAAGCCAATTGGAAAGGATAGAGTAACCAATATTTATCATTAATGAATTTATGGTCAACCTCTTTCAATTGATCAGTCTTTTCAGCAATAAGGTAAGTGACACTAGTGTCGGCATCTGAATAGGAAACTTCACCTTTAACAAGGTCCCACTTCCAATCTCTCACCATTACTGTTGCGCTGTCCCTTCTTACGTTCCATGTATAAGAAATGGACTGTACCTCATCTAATTGATCATAGCCATATGCTTTTGCAATTTTCATAGGTAAAGTATCGGGAGTATTGTTTACTTGGCTTTGGCAACCGATCAATACAACTAGACAGGATATTAAAGAGAGGAATGAAAGTTTCATAATATTATGTTTAGATCAGAATGATTCAATGTAATCAAAAAAGACGATTGGGCCATACAGTTAAGCCATTTATTGTTTGCTATGGAGCCATTGATACCTTTTTCCCGGAAAGGCTTTCACAAAACCCAGAAATTCTAAATTGAGTAGTTTTACTGCTAAGGTGCTGATTGGGACATTTAAATCATGACTCAGCCAATTTACTTCGACCTCTTTTTTATCAAAAATCCTTTCCAGAATTTTGTTCTCTAAGGGGTCTAGCAAAGAGGTGTCCGGAAAAACCTTTTGTGCAGAGGATTCTCTTGATTCCATATCCCAGGATAAGGAGTTCACAATCTCTTTGGAACTCATGTAAATCCCTGCTTTCATGTTTCTAATTAAGTCGTTACAGCCTTCGCTGTATTTAGATTGGAGATTTCCTGGTACAGCAAATACTTCACGGTTATAACTGTAGGCTATTTCTGCTGTGATCAGTGCGCCTCCTTTTTTTGCTGCTTCAACCACAATCAAAGCATCTGATAGCCCTGCAATGATTCGATTTCTTTGTGGGAAGTTACTGGGACTCATTTCTGAGCCTAATTTGTATTCGGTAAGTAGCCCCCCACAATTCATCATTTGCTCGGCTATTTTCTTATGTGTGGAAGGGTATATGGTATTGAGATCAGAGCCCATTACCCCAATGGTTGATAAGTTTCGAGACAAGGCAGCACGGTGTGCCTCTATGTCTATACCATAAGCCAAGCCGCTGATAATGCAAGGCTGAAATCTGGATAATTCCTCAGTGATTTGATGGGTAATGTTTTTGCCATATTGCGTTGCTTTCCTAGTACCAACTATCCCCAATGTTTTTTTTGGGTTTAGCTCCAAGTTTCCTTTGCTATATAATACAGGAGGAGCATCGGAAATAGACTTTAATCGATTGGGATAGTTATTAGCATGAAAACTATGGATCTGAATTTGATTTCGGTTGGCAGCTTCTACAATTTGTTCTGCCTCTTTGAGGAGATTTAGTTTTTTCTTTCTGAAGGCCAATAATTTTGGGCCTATGCCTTGGATTCTTTCCAACTTACCTAAAGGTAAATTAAAAAATGATGCTGCAGAACCGCAGTGTAAAATGATTTTTTTATAGGTTCCCGGGCCTAATTTGGGAATCAAACTGAGGGCTATAGAATATAAAAAGTCATTATCCGGCTTGCTTGTCATTCAGATTGTCTTTGATTTCTGTCAAAAAACCTCTGATTTCATGTAGTCTTTGGATCATAGCTGCTTTGTCCTGAACCTTATGCATGTCCCTTTTGATAATATCTTGGGCACCTGTGAGCGTATAGCCTTTTTCTTTTACCAGATGGAAAATCAATTGAATCTTTTCAATATCATCGATGGTAAATCTACGATTCCCTTTTTTGTCTTTTTTAGGCTTGATGATATCAAATTCACCTTCCCAATACCTAATCAAGGACGTGGCAACCTTAAACTTATCGGCAACTTCGCCAATCGAATAATACTTTTTTTCAATATCTTTTTCTTTGTAAGGCAATTCTCTGGTGTTTTTTTAATCAAAAATATAAAAATTATCCATTATATAGAAAGCAATTGCTGCTATTAATTTTTAAGTTTCCACGATGTTGAATAGTAGCAAAAAAAAGGCCCTTTCTTCATTTTCTAAAGAAAAGGCCTATAATTTTTTTAAATGCCTGCTTTAAGATAGCGATTGATTTTCTCTGGAAGCTAATTCAAGAATTTTATCAAACTCTGTTGGTTCAAGGTCTTTGAAGAAATAATTGACAGGATTTACATATTTATCGTCCTTAATCACTTCATAATGCACGTGGGGAGCTGTAGATGAGCCGGTATTTCCTACAGTGCCTATTTTGTCACCTCTTTTTATTTTGTCTCCGACTTTCACATTGAAGTCATTCATATGGGCATACCTGGTTTTGAAACCAAACCCATGATCTATAACAACAGATTTGCCGTAACCTCCAAATTCAGTCCTTACTCGCTCAACTACACCGTCGCCTGTTGAGTAAATTGGTGTACCTTTAGGAGCAGAGAAATCGATACCTGTATGCATTTTTTTCACCTTAAGTATCGGATGTAGGCGAATACCATAACCTGAAGCCAACCTATTTAACTCCTCATTGTGAATGGGCTGGATGGCAGGGATAGACGCCCAATACTCTTCTTTGTTGAGGGCAGTTTCTGAAAGCTCATTGTAAGATTCCCATTGAATATACAACTGTTTTTTAAGTGTTTCCACTTTGTTGGCAACAGATATAATCATCTTGCCTTGATTAAGGCCTTTTTCTTTGATGTCTTTAAATCGATCAGATCCGCCATAGCCTGCATTTCTAACTGAGTTGGGGATTGGTTCAGATTCAAAAATAACCCTGTATAGATTATCATCCCGTTCTTGCAGGTCAGCCATCATGGTATTCAATTGAGCGACCTCCTGTTCCAATAGTTCGTAGTAAAGATTAAGTTCTTTATTTTCCCTTTTTAGAATCAATTCTTTGGGGCTGTCAAAGTAATAATGGAACACAAGGAGTATTCCAACAGCTAATATTGAAGACAAGGATAAAAATCCTAAAACATTTAAGGTGACATCCCATTTGCTCTTAACATACCTTTCGTATTTACAAGTTTTGGGATCGTAATAATATTTTATTCTACTCATTTAACAAATAGTACGTTAAAACTTCTAATTTTGTAATCCGAAAAAACCCAGTAGATTAAGCTACTTTGTAGGGAAGTAGATAGTTGGGTGTTTGGTTACAAAGATAATTCAAAAACTTTAAATATTCCAAGTAATTCATTCTAAGGTAAATAAACATGAATTCCAAACAAATAAGAAGCCATTTCATTGATTTTTTTCAATCTAAAGCGCATCAGTTTGTTCCATCTGCACCAATAGTTGTGAAAAACGATCCCACATTGATGTTTACCAATGCTGGAATGAATCAATTTAAGGATTATTTTTTAGGTAATGAAAATCCTGAACATATTCGCGTTACTAACAGTCAAAAGTGCCTCAGAGTTTCAGGAAAGCACAATGATTTAGAGGAAGTAGGAGTTGATACCTACCACCATACCATGTTTGAAATGATGGGCAACTGGTCATTTGGAGACTATTTCAAGAAGGATGCCATCAATTGGGCATGGGAACTACTCACTGAAGTCTACCAATTGCCTAAAGATAGGTTATACATCACCGTTTTTGGAGGAGACCATGTCGATCAATTGGAGCAGGACGATGAGGCTTTTGATTATTGGGCGGAATTGGTTGAAAAAGACCGTATTCTTTTTTGCTCTAAAAAAGATAACTTCTGGGAAATGGGAGAAACAGGCCCTTGTGGTCCTTGTTCAGAGATTCATTTTGACATGAGGCCTCTGGAAGAAATCAAACAAATTCCCGGTAGGGAGTTGGTAAATGAAGATCATCCCCAAGTAATTGAAATTTGGAACTTGGTGTTCATGCAGTTCAATCGCTTTGCTGACGGACATCTTAAAGAATTGCCGGCCAAACATGTAGATACAGGGTTGGGTCTAGAAAGACTGGTGAGGGTCATTCAAAATAAATCATCCAATTACGATACAGATTTATTTACACCATTTATTGCTAAAATGGAAGCCATATCCGGCTTTACCTACGGTGAGTCTGAGAAAATAGACATTGCTTTTCGGGTAATTGTGGATCATATCAGAGCCATTTCTTTTACCATTGCAGACGGGCAGTTGCCCTCCAATAACAAGGCAGGATATGTTATTCGAAGAATCTTAAGGAGGGCAGTACGTTATGGATATACCTTTTTAGACCTGAAAAAGCCTTTCTTGTTTAATTTGGTGGCTGTATTGGCAGAGAAATTTGGCGAATTTTACCCTGAAATTAATTCACAACAAGACTTTATCACTAAAGTGATTCAGGAAGAAGAGTTGGCATTTTTAAGAACTTTAGACAAAGGCTTAAAAAATCTTGAATCCATCCAAAAGGGTTTGGCAGATAAAAATGAGAATACCATCCCCGGAGAGGTAGCTTTTGAATTGTACGATACATATGGGTTTCCTTTGGATTTAACTTCTCTAATAGCGCGTGAGAATGGACTTAGTGTAGATGAAAAGGGCTTCTCAGCAGCTATGAAAGCACAGAAAGAGAGATCCAGATCTGCTTCAAAGCTTGAAACCGGAGACTGGATTATGGTAAACGAGGAGGAGAGTTCTGTATTTGTTGGCTACGATACCTTGGAAGCTACTGCCCAAATTATCAAATACAGGAAAATTAAAGATAAAAAGAAAGACCGCTTTCAGTTGGTGTTGACAGCAACACCTTTTTATGCAGAGAGTGGGGGACAGGTGGGAGATACAGGAACACTTTCTAATGATGAAGAACGCATTACTGTATTAGATACAACCAAAGAAAATGACTTGATTGTTCATTGGGTAAGTGCATTGCCTAAAAATCCGGAAGCAGATTTTAAAGGACAAGTTGATGCAGAAAAAAGACGGTTGATTAAGAGCAATCATACAGCTACACATTTATTGCAGTCGGCTTTGAAGCAAGTGCTCGGCGAGCATGTGCAACAAAAAGGATCTTTGGTCAATGAAAAGATATTAAGGTTTGATTTTTCGCATTTTGCCAAGTTGAGCCCTGAAGAGATTCTTCAGGTTGAAGACATCGTCAATGGGAAGATTAGAGAAAATATTGCACTGGATGAGAAAAGAAATGTGCCCATCAATGAGGCAAAGGCTATGGGAGCAACGGCACTCTTTGGTGAGAAATATGGTGAGCAGGTTCGTGTAATTACTTTCAACCCTTCCTATTCAGTGGAATTGTGCGGAGGAACTCATGTGGCGGCAACAGGAGAAATAGGATTGTTTAAAATAACTTCTGAAAGTTCTATCTCGGCAGGGGTAAGAAGAATTGAGGCAGTTACAGCCCGGGGAGCAGAAGATTATGTGAAAAAGCAATTTGCCTTACTTGAAGAAATTCAAGAAACACTGAAACATCCCCGAGATCTTGTGGCTGCGATAGAAGGAATGATGACCGAAAGGGCTGCTTTAAGGAAAGAAATTGAGGTTTTGAACCAAAAAGCTACTGAAAAAATTAAAGAAACGTTAAAAAGTGAGGTAAAATCCTTCAACGGTTATAACTTAATATTAGGATTGATTAAATTGCCTAATGCTGAAGCCTTGAAGAAGCTTTCTTTTGAATTAAAAAATGAAATAGAGAACTTGGTAGCTGTTTTAGCTGCTGACATTAATGGCAAGCCGCAACTGGCAATTGTGGTAAATGATTTGCTTGTAAAAGACAAGGGGCTTCATGCCGGAAATATGGTAAGGGAGCTTGCAAGAGAAATCAAAGGAGGGGGAGGAGGCCAACCCTTTTTCGCCACAGCCGGGGGGAAAGATTCTTCGGGTTTACCTACCGCCTTGGAAAAAGCTGAAACTTTGCTTCAGCAGGCATTGAAATAATTTAGCTGAATCCAAATGTCTTCGCTTATGGCTGACACTTTGGAACAAAAACTGTAACAATTTTAAAATGATTGAAGATAAGTCCACTACATTAACGGCAGAAAATATTAAGGAGAAGTATGAATTGGTGATTGGCTTGGAAGTCCATGCCCAATTACTTACCGAAAGCAAGATGTACACTGCTGATGCCAATAGCTATGGGAAAATGCCCAATACCAATATCTCAGTGATTACATTAGGGCACCCGGGAACTTTACCTAAAGTGAATAGGAAAGCAGTTGAATATGCAGTGAAGATGGGCTTGGCATGTAATTCTTCTATTACGAGAAGAAATGTTTTTGCCCGAAAAAATTATTTTTATCCGGATTTACCTAAAGGATATCAGTTGACTCAGGATAAAAACCCTATCTGTGTTGGAGGCTTTGTGCCCATTACGCTTGATAGCGGCGAGAAAAAGGAGGTAGCCCTCACTCGAATCCACATGGAAGAGGATGCAGGGAAGTCCATGCACTTGGCGGGTGAAGTGGACACATTGGTAGATTTTAACAGGGCAGGTGTTCCACTTATAGAAATCGTAACAGAGCCTGACATGCGGTCCTCTGAAGAAGCATATAAAGTGCTTGCAGAAATCAAGAAGTTGGTGGTTTATCTGGATGTGTGTGATGGCAATATGGAAGAGGGGTCTTTGAGGTGTGATGCCAATGTGTCTGTAAGGCTTAAAGGTGACCAAGAACTAGGAAAAAAAGTAGAAGTGAAAAACATGAACTCATTTAGAAATGTGGCCCGTGCCATTGAACATGAGTTTGAACGTCAAATAACTTTACTTGAAAAAGGCGAGGAAATCATTTCTGAAACAAGGACATTTGATGCTGCTACCGGTTTGACGGCAAGTATGCGAACCAAGGAAGATCTGAATGATTACAGGTATTTCCCTGAGCCTGATTTGAGTCCTGTTGTTATTTCCGAAGAGTGGCTTTCGTCCATTAAGGCGGAATTACCTGTTCTTCCAAGGGAATTGTTCGATAAGTTTGTAAATACTTATGGGCTACCTGAATATGATGCAGGAGTTTTAACAGACCAAAAAGATATTGCTTTATGGTTTGAGTCGTTATGTAAACATACGAACAATTATAAGGCAGCCTCCAACTGGATGATGGGGCCTATCAAGTCTTATTTAAATGAATTGACATTAAAAATTGAAGATTTTCCTTTAAATGTATCACAAATTGCGGCCCTAATAGCCTTAATTGATGAGGGTAAGGTAAGTTTTACTGTAGGATCTCAAAAGATTTATCCGCAATTGATAGCCAACCCGGAAAAAACACCTTTGGAGATTGCTCAAGAATTAAATTTAATTCAAGACAGCAACGAAGACTCTATTAAACCGTTGATAGAGGAAGTTCTGTCACAGAATGCGGCCAAAGTCAAAGAGTACAAGGCAGGTAAGAAAGGGCTTATGGGCATGTTTATGGGGCAGGTGATGAAAAAATCTAAAGGCAAAGCTGACCCTAAGGTGGCTAGCAAAATTTTAACAGAATTATTGGATAATTAATTGTATGAACGTCTTAACTAAAAGTATGCTTTCAATGGGCTTAACAGCGATGCTGTTGTCCGCATGTGGGGGAGAAAAGAAAGAGGTATTCGATGGAAGTGTTACCATTTCCGGAGAATTAAAACAAATTCCTGAAGGAGAGGTTGTGTTGTCTGTCTACGAAGCAGACAAAATTACTGTTCTGGATACACTTGAAGTTAAAGGAGGTTCATTTAGTTACGACTTGGATATAGACAAACCAAACTTTTATGATTTGGACCTATATGGTGAAAAAACCGTACGTTTGGCTTTGTACCAAGAAGATGTTCAAATTAAATACCATTTTGGAACCGAGGAATTAGCAGTAGAAGGTTCTGCAGACAGTCGTTTATTATTCAGAATAGACGAGTTGACTGCTGAATACCAAGAAGAGGCCAATGCTTTAAATTCTGCATTTTATGAAGCAATGACAGAAAAAGATCAGGAAAAGGTGCAGAAAATACGCGAACAAGCCGTAGAAATGGGCATGAACCAAGCTGAACGTGTCAAAGGAGTGATAGCAGAAGCTGAGGGTAGTTTTGCGGCATTGGCAGGAATTGGAATGCTGGACCCAGGCAAGGATTTTAACTTTATGGATAGTATAGTAACCTCCTTAGGTGAGCAATATCCTGATATGAAATTAATCAATACTTGGAAACAGGAATTGAATGAAATGAGGGCACTTTCCATTGGGCAGCCGGCACCGGAAATATCGTTGCCAAATCCTGAGGGGGAGATTGTCAATCTTTCTGATTTACGAGGAAAATATGTGATGGTGGATTTTTGGGCAGGTTGGTGTAAACCTTGTCGTGATGAAAATCCAAATGTGGTTAGGCTGTATGAGAAATACAAAGACGAGGGGTTTGAGGTATTTGGGGTATCACTAGATAGAACAAGAGAAATGTGGACAAATGCCATAGAAGAAGATGGTTTAACTTGGACCCAAGTTTCCGACTTAAAATATTTTAATTCCACGGCCGCTGCTACCTACCAGATCAATGCAATACCGGCTACCTATATGATAGATCCTGAAGGAAACATTATGGCAAAAGATTTGAGGGGTAAATCCTTAGAAAGAAAGCTTGCCGAAATATTCGATTAAATGAAGAAATTACCGTTAAAATAAACATTCTTAAATTTCGGTATATAATGATATATTAGTGTTTAATTCGAATTTAAAATCAATTATTAGCTAATAGTATGTTTTGTAAAATTATTCGCTTTAATTGGAGGGCTTTACTTAATAAAATTAATTGAAAACATTTTAAACTTAGCAAATTCAAACCAATAATAATGCCGTTCATTGCTTAAATTGTGCAGAATAAAATTGAGGCAATTTTAAAAAAAAATACTTAAAACAATCATCTACCAAAAGTAATCGCCTTGGAGTTTGTGGAATCAAACTACAATTATTCCCCAATCTGATAGGCCTTTACCATTAACTTAAAAACCATTCAATTCTTATGAAAAAAAGGAACCTTAAATTCCCCTTGACGCGGTCATTGACTGTTATGCTATTCGTTTTATTAGCTATGGGAGCTTGTAAAAGCAAGAAAAAAGTGGTTGAGGCTGCGCCTGAACCGGTACCGGTGGAAGAGCCTGCCCCTCAACCGGAACCAGAACCTCAGCCCTCAGCCGAAGAAGTTGCAGTTGGGAAATTAGAAAATTATTTCAATGCAGTAGCGAATGCTTCAAATGTTCAAGGAGCTAATAATACCATCAGAGAAGCTTTAGGGATGTTTTCAAATCAGAATACTCCTGTTTTAATTGTAATTCACGAAGAGTCAGGTACAAAAGACTATGATGAGCCCACGACCATAGAGAGGTACCTAAACTATCTTAAAGACACCAAGAAAAATCTAAACTTTATCAGCGATATCAGAATGGATGGATCAGGAAAAGTCACAGAATTAGAATTAAGAAGAAGATAATTTTAAAAAAAATAGAAAGTAAGTTATTATGAAAAAATACATTCCATCCCTGCTTATCTTTTTCCTGGCAACAAGCATCTCAGTTTTCGCCCAGGATGAAAGCATCAGTCCCCAAAGAAAGCAAGCAATTGACTCTCTTGCATTAGAAAAAGTAAAAGATTTAAGTAAATATATCAGTATCATCGGAAGTAAAGAAACACAGTTTTCTGAAGCTACGAGGGTAATGGATAGAGCAGAAGAACTTTTTGCTCCTGATGCTGAAATGGGCGTTTCCTCTGTCAATACCAATGAAGTAGCCTACTACAAAATCAGAAGGTATTTTGAAAGGCTTATGGCCCTGAATTATGATCGAGTGAATATCAGCTGGTATGATATCCACTATATTTCTGACCTTGAAAGACAGCCTGACGGTAGGTATGTAGGAGTTATCACTATATACCAAAGATTTGAAGGTACTTCTCAAGAGGCAGGGTTGAACTATAGAGATACTACCAAGAAGGATATAACCATCTATGTAGAGAAAAAGCAAACCCAGATCTCAGGTAGAACCATTGAGTTTTGGGATGTGTTGTTGGGAGATGTGAGAGTGACTGAAACATCAGCATGAGAATAGTATTTGTAACATTAATTACAATAATCTTATCAATTTTTTCCGCGCCGGGGCAGACTTTCAATAGCTCCGGCCGGATAGTTGATGATGGCAGGTTTGCTGCCGCTACCAAACAAGTCAATCAATTTTTCAGACGATTTAATGCAGAGGAAAGCAAAGAAGGAGATGTAAGGTATAACCCTGGCGATGAGAAATACCACGATATTGCCTTAAGAAAATCTTTTATAAATATCCTTTTTGACAATGAAACCTCAGGAATTAGCAATGAGCTTAAAAGAGAGTTTATAGGCCATGTTACTTCCGAAACTTATCCCCAATATCTCAATTTTCATGGAGGAGATTGGTTCGCAGAACTCAATACTGTTTTCACTTATAATGGCAAAAGACAAGATGTGGTATTGTTTTTGAAGTTACAGCCTCAAGGTTTGGGATACGAGTGGGTCATAGAAAATGTGAATTTCCCTCCATTTACAGAAGTATTTGATAAACCCAAAGGCGATGAGAAAAAATTTCTTCACCCTTTAAGCCATGAATTGGGTTTTATGAACCTTAGAAAGGCTATCGTAGACAATCCAAAGCCGGAGTCGTATACCCCGGATGGTTTTCAGCCAGATTACCTTACTTTATTTCTCTATGAAATAAAAAATAAAAGGTTGAAATTTGAAACAGTTAAGGATACCAAATTCCACTTTTTTCAAATTGACAAATGGTATTTTGAACTAGGTCAGTTTAACCGACCCGGATTTAATACCGGATGGTTGATCGCTAATTTGATGAAGTTGGAGGAAGGTGACAAAGAAATTATATTGAACTATATCTATGACAGGGATTAAAGTAAATGCATTTATCCTGATTTTATTTTTTTGTAATGCCCCATTGATCCTAGCTCAGGATCTTGGTGGATATACCAAACAGGAAATTAAAGAATTTAGCCAGCAGGCCGAAGATCAGGTTCGTTTCTTACAGTATTTTCTAAACACGGTAGGCAGCGGAGAAACCTCAGCCAGAGATAAAGATGTTATTATAAGAGAAAGTTATAGGAAAATTTTTAGGGATGAAAATGTTCAGATTGAGGATGATCTTCTCCTTGATCGACAGGTAATTACCAATAAAAGCATAGTTTCTTACCTGAAAGACATTGAATTCTTTTTTAAAGACGCTGCCTTTGAGTTTAAAATTAAAGAGGTAAAACCAAAATTGAATGACAACGATGAGTTGTTTTTTGAAATATCTTTGGACAGAACCTTGACAGGCCTAGGGCTCGAGAATGAAAACATTGAAAATACAAAACCTCGGTATGTAGAAATTAATCTGGACCGGGATTCTAATGAGCTGAAAATAGCAAGTATTTACACTACCAAGCTGAGTAGAGACGAAGAGCTTTTGGAGTGGTGGAGCACCCTTTCTTTAGAGTGGGAGACCTTGCTTAGGGAAAAATTTGATATCACTGAGGATTCTGTACAGCTTGATATGTTGTATAAAATTTCTGCTTTAGATACTTTAGACCTTTCAGGCAATAAGCTTTTGGTAGATATTGCACCTATTCATGTGTTTAGAGACTTAAAGTACGTGGACATTAGCCGAACTCAGATCAAAGAACTGAGTCCTATTAGTAACATTACTTTCCTCTCTTACCTAGACATCTCCAATACCCCCACAGATGATATTCAATTCATAAAGTATTCTGACAAACTAACCTACTTAAATATTTCCGGGACCAAGGTGACCAATATTGATGAATTGACGAGCCTTAAAAATCTCAAAACATTTAAAGCCGCCAAGACACCCTTAATGGGATTTGGTGTTTTGGATAATTTCAAAAATATTGAAACCCTAGATCTGGAGGAAAGCGGTTTCAATAATATTGAAAACCTTAAAAATTTATCACAACTTAAGGTGCTAAACATTAAAGGTAACTATCTGATAAACTTTGGATTTTTGTCGGAACTAAAAAAATTAGAGGAAATAAATCTGGAAGAAACAAACATTTTGGATTTGTCTCCTTTAGCTTCTCTTCCATCCCTCTGGTGGGTTAATATCAATGGTACTGAAGTAAGTCAACTGGATCCTATCAATGGTTCAGGGTCAATTAAAAGAATTTATGCAGATAGGACGAGTATCTCAGAGAATGCTGCAGAGATCTTTATAAGGGCTAATAGAGGTATTTTACTGATCCATAACGTGGAAAACCTCCAAACTTGGTGGCAAACCCTTCCTGATGGATGGAATCAGGTGCTGGTAGAAAAATTACCTGCCCTAGGGCAGAAAAAACCTACCATTGAAACCCTTTCCTCTTTGGTAAACATGGATTCCTTGAATTTAAGCAATAGCAAGATTAAAAACCTAAGACCTGCCCTTAAATTTAAAAGCATTACATTCTTGTCTCTAGAAAACACCATGATAGAAGATCTTTCTCCTTTAGCAGAAATGAAAAATCTTTTGCACATAAATGGAGATTATAGTGCTGTAAATAATCTCAACGCCCTTCAGGAACTTACAGGGCTTAAACGCCTTTCATTTGTGGGAACAAGTGTTGAGTCAGTTGAACCGCTTAAAAGCCTTCCTTCACTTGAATACATAAATTTGGATAATACCAAAGTACCGGAATGGGATGTACAAGAATTGGCGAGTTTGTTGCCCCAGACCAATGTGATTTTTAGATCTGAAGCCTTAGAATCTTGGTGGAGCGGCCTTAATCAGGATTGGAAGCAATTGATTTCCGACAATTATAGCTTAAAAGATAATCCCGACACTTGGGCATTGCATAAAGCTACAGCCAGTTCAAAAATGGAAATACTTGGGGCCAATGTTATTAATTTAGAACCCCTTCTTGTTTTCTTTAACTTGAAGGAACTAATCATTAAGAACGTTCCTCTTCAAGATCCTTCTGCGATCTCTAGGTTAGAAATGCTCCAAGAACTTCAAATTACGGAATCCCCTTTTAGAGATTTAATTGTGGTGGCGCCTTTGGTTAACCTGGAAACCCTCAATGTGTCCAATACAGCAGTAAGTGAATTGGAACCCCTCAATGCTCTTGAAAGATTAAAACACTTGAATTTGTCCGGAACAAATATTTCAAATCTTAAAGGCTTGGAAATGCTTTATGATTTGCGGACTTTAGATATTGCCAGTACAGGAGTGAGAAGCCTGAAACCAATTACCCACCTGATAAATTTAGAAAGTTTGGTTTGCTTTAATACTAGATTGAGCAATCGTAATGTAGAAAAGTTTAAAGCTGAATTACCAAACTGTGATGTGAGGTATTACTAATAATAGAATCCGAAAAAAAATAAAATAATATAAAAAAAAATCCCCGATTTTCTCGGGGATTTTTTTTAGTCCTTGATAAAAGAAGTCAGCATCCAATGGTGCAATTCTACACTCTTTATAAAGGCTATCAGCATATCTTCTGTAGCACTATCACCCAAGTCTGCCACTTTTACAGCACAATCATTCATGTTGTCTACTAGTATTTGAAAGTCTTTAAGAACTTCATTTACCATTTCTTTGGAACTAAGGTCAGTGCCTACTTCTTTGATGTCAGCATACTTTAAGTAATCTTTCATCAAGCTATAAGGGGTCATTCCAAAAACCCTGATTCTCTCTGCAATCAAATCAATGTTTGCAAAAGACTCTGTGTATAACTCTTCAAATTTCTCATGTAGATCAAAGAAATCACCTCCGGTTACATTCCAGTGAAAATTCCTTAATTTTTGATAGTGGACGTGATAATTGGCCAATAACTGGTTCAAGGAAGCTACTATTTTTTCTGATTCGTTCTTATTGTATCCGAGTTTTTTAAATACTCTTTTTTCTGATTTGGTGCTCATAATATTCAATTTATCTTTAAAAATAATTTGATCTTTGGCATATACATGTCCATAAACTATGCCAATTGTAGTTTTTCGACTTGGTAAATGCACCTTAATATGAAAGGAAATTGTCATTAAAATAGATCGAGTCTTTCCTAGGTTTGTGAAAACCTGATCCATTAATTACACCGAAGACTATTAATGTGATAAGATCGTCTGAGAAACCCTAAAAAATATAAAAGGAAGATGAATTCTTTATTTAATTAGTACCTGATTTAAACTCATCCGAAGAATTCCTCCCATATTTTTACAGCGGAGAAAATCAGCGTTTTTGTAGTGTTTTGCCAATTCATTTTTTAGGCTTTCAATATTGGACTCCTTGGATAGTACATCTTTTTCCATGCTATTTAGAATATCAGTGATTTCCTTAGGAGAGCTTTTAAGCCGAGTAGCGATCAAAGCTCTTTCCTCTTTCTGATATTGATTCATGGATTCCTGTGTTATGTGTTTAATGCCTAACTGAATCAATGCGTTGTTCTGTTTAAAAAATTGAGGTAAATAGATGGTTTTTTTGCCTTCATAAGATTGTTGGTCAAAGTCTATTGACCTTATTCTATAATGGGTTTCTTCAAAATCAGGGGTTACATCAATCACGAAATTTGAAGAGTGCATGTCCCCAAGAAGTCTTACAAAACATCTTTCGTTAAACTTAACAAATTCTTTAGAAAGCCGAATGGGGTTAAGCAAAGGGTCATAAAGCTGCTGCTTCATGAATTGTTCCCCCGGAATGCCGGCAATATGTTCTTCTATCAAGGTGTTTCTATAAACAAGGTACCCAATTCTATTAGGAGACAATAAATGTTCTAAACCCAGACCATATACCCTTGATGCATCTGCATTTTTGATATAGAAATAGTCGAAATTATCATTGATACGATTGACGATCCTTACCCTAAAGGGTTGGGTATTGCCATAGGTACAAAGATCTATCCTGTCTACATACAAATGCTGCATGACAGACATGTCTCCATCAGCTTTTAGGAGTGCATATATTTTTTTGACCTTATAATGAATCTCACTTCTATCCGACTCGTCATAAAATACCGTTTCCCACAAAGTGTCATTGCCTTTGAAATCATATAGTGCAATGGAATTTGTAAATCTAAGCAATTCCTTATAGTGAATAGGTATATCTACTTCTCTGCCATACTTAATCAAGTATTTCCTTAGATTATCACTTATGGGATATACTATCTTTTTTTTACTGATAACTGCCATACGCCGATGTTTTTTATGGCCTTAAGTCCTCTCTTCAATGATTTTTTCTTGCTTTCTTAATTTACGATCGAACAGAAATGGTCCAAAAGGTAGAACTGAGGCTATCAAGCCTAGTAGGGCGGTTCTGAAATGCCATCGTAATTTTCTGGATGTTGGAAACATCACCAAAATATAAAGCATGAAAAGTAAACCATGAATCCAACCAACATAAGTCACCATGGCAGGTAAATCAAAAATGTATTTCAAAGGCATGGCAATAAAAACCAAGACCAACATGGAAATACCCTCTGTGATACTTACGATTCTAAACCGGTGCAATATGGCTAACCGCTCTTCATTTGTCATTTTATTATTTTTTAATATTGAAAAACACTTGTAATGTATCCCATAGTTTTCTTTTCAGGGGTACGTTCTTTTCTAAAGTATCTAGATCATCTGCAAAGAAATAACTTATGGTTTCTTGTGTAATTTGATAATTCTCTTTTTTCATTTTCATCAAGGGATGATAAATGGTCCCAAAAAGGATCATTTTTTCAGGATCAAATTGCTCCAGAGGGTTCTCATTGCTTCCTTTCAAGGATAACTCTGAAACCAATGCGATGTCCTTTAAAGAAAGATTAACGGCATTGAATATTTTAAATAAGAAGGCCCTGCTGCTTTCCTTTAGCTCTTCTCCCTGATAAACCACCAGAATTGATTGTTTAAACTCCCCTTCATATGGAATGGGTTCCGGGTCATGTTCCTTTACTATCGCCGGAGCTTCCGGCTCATTGACTGCTTCGGGGCTTGGAGATGATCCCAAATCTAGCCTTGAAGCAATCTTATTTACCGCGAGTTTTTCTTTGACCTCCTCCTGGAGAACAAAGATTTCATCAGTTAGAAATAATGACAGTTCTTTTAAATTCATCTTATTGGGATAAGCTTATGAAAGTACAAAATTTATTCCTTTTGACCGATTCCCTCGCTATCAAAAAGAGCCAATAATTCTGTGGCATCCTTTGGATCCATCCTTTTGGCTAGAATAAGCCGAAGTTGTCTTCTCCTTAACGCCCCTTTATATAGTTCTTCTTCTTTCCCATTAACAGGTTTTAACTCGGGTACCTTTACAGGCTTCCCCTCACTGTCAACGGCCACAAAGGTGAAGAATGCTTTGTGCGAGGCATACTTGCTATTTGCCGGTATGTCCTCCGCAAAAACTTCTATATAAACCTCCATTGAGGTATTAAATGCTCGAGTAACCTGAGCATTTAAAGTGACAACGTTTCCAAGTGCGATAGGGTTTTTGAATGAAATATTATCTACCGATGCGGTGACGACAATTGAGTTGGAATGTCGTTGGGCGGCGATGGCTGCAACCACATCCATCCAATGCATCAATTTACCTCCCATTAAGTTGTTTAGGGTATTGGTGTCATTCGGAAGGACCATTTCTGTCATGGTAACCACCGAATCTTTTACATGCTTGAATGATTCTTTCATAACCTAGTGTTTTATTCCCAACCTTCATCTCCCCTTAAGGGAACAAATGAAAAGTTGTCAAAAGATTCTTTTAGAATCTGTTTATTGGTTTGCTTTGTTAATTTTAACATTTGCTGCTTTTTGCGATCACCTACTGGAATTACCAAGATCCCACCTATTTTCAATTGCAAAAGCAGGGTTTTAGGAACCACAGGAGCACCTGCAGTTACAATGATTTTATCGAAAGGAGCCTGATTTGGTAAACCCAAGCTGCCATCCCCATGATAATGTTTTATTTTAACCCCAATCTTGGGTAAAAACTTCTTGGTGCGTTCATACAATACTTTATTGTATTCAATGGAATGCACATTTGCTCCTAAACAGTACAAAATCCCTGCCTGATATCCCGACCCTGTACCTATTTCCAATACTTTATCACCTGGGTTTATGCTTAATAACTCTGTCTGAAAAGCAACAGTGTAAGGCTGAGATATGGTTTGACCTTCTCCTATCGGGAAGGCTTTGTCTTCATAGGCATGGCTCAAGAGGGCAGAGTCAAAGAAAAAATGTCTTGGGACATTGTTAAACGCCTCCAGAATGGCTTCATTTCGAATGCCCTTGTTTCTTAATGTTCTAATTAACTCTCTCCTTTTTCCTTTATGTAAGTAACTATCTTCCAGTTTAAACATGGTTTTGAATGCTTCATATTCTGATTGGATTGCTAAGTTAATGCTAAAAATGCCTTACTTTGTCATTGAATCAGGATTATATACCAAGGTTTTAGGGTTTAGATTGAAATTAGTCATTTCTTTGGGTATAGGCTATGACTTAAAATTGAACCTCCCTTATTGAGCAATCGTTTTGAAATAATATTTAAATAGAAGGAGATATCTGAAAGTACTGAATACAGATGAGCGCTTTCTTTTAAACTGGAATTTGGATAGCAAAGGGCAAAAATATAGAATAATGTTTACAGGAATAATAGAAGCTTTAGGCAAGGTAAAAGGTATAACTGAAGAAGGTAGTAATATACATTTTGACATTGAAAGCCCTCTCGCCTCAACCTTAAAAATAGACCAATCCCTTAGCCATAATGGGGTTTGTTTAACGGTGGTAGCGGTCAATACCAATGAGTATAGGGTCACAGCCATTGATGAAACCTTACAGAAAACCAACCTTGGCAAATTAGAGGTAGGGGATTTAGTGAATCTGGAAAGGTGTATGCCTTCAAACGGTAGGTTTGATGGGCATATTGTACAGGGGCATGTCGATCAGGTAGCAGAGCTATTATCTGTAGACTCGGTGGATGGAAGCTGGGTGTACACTTTTTCTTATAAAACTGATGAAGGGAATATAACAGTAGAAAAAGGGTCAATCTGTGTCAATGGCACCAGCCTTACCTGCTTTAACTCTCAAGAGGGGTTATTTAGCGTTGCGATTATTCCCTATACCTATGAAAATACCAATTTTCACTTGTTGGAGCCCGGAGATTCAGTCAATTTAGAGTTTGATATTATTGGAAAATACATCCAAAGGGTGCTTAAAGGGTATTGATTCGGCTATTAAATTTATGCGCTGTCCAAAATACTTTCAGTTTTATAATTAGCCAATAAACTAGCCAGCCAGAGAGAAGGCCAACCAGAGCTCCGACCAGCACATCACCCGGATAGTGTACGCCTAAATATATTCTGGTGTAGGATACTAAGGTAGCCCATAAAAATAACCAGCTAAAACTTGGGAGTTTTTTAGCTCCTACTTTTTGCAAATAGGCAGCCATCCCGAAAGTATTGGCTGCATGAGATGAGGCAAAACCGTACTTACCACCACAACCTGAATAATTCATAATTATGCCTTGCCAGCGAGGGTCATGGCAAGGGCGTAGTCTCTCAAAAAAAGGTTTCATAAATCCGGAAGTAAATTGATCAGCCAATACTATCACCAAAACCAGACCGACGATAAACCAAATACTTTCCATTTTGTATTCTCTTATGAGAAGGAATAATAAGAAAATATAGAAAGGAATCCATATGTATTTTCCGGTAATAAGGAGCATTACCGGGTCTAGCCATGAAGCATGGATTTGATTCAAGTAAAGAAAAAGCTGTTCGTCCCAGTGTGCGATGCTATCAATCATTTGCTAATCCTTTATCCAATTGATTCCCTTTTTCAAAAGTTCTAGTGTTTTTAAAGCCTCACTTCCTGCTTCTGGAGTTTGGTTGTAAACCCAGTTGGCTTCCGGGGGCATACTCATCAAAATACTTTCTGTGCGTCCATTGGTATCCAATCCAAATTTGGTCCCTGCATCCCAAACCAAGTTAAACTCCACATACCTGCCTCTCCTCAATGCCTGCCACTTTAGCTCTTGGTCACCATAAGGGAGCTTATGATTATTGGCCATAAAATGACAATAGATTTTAGGGAATAAATAGCCTAGGCCTTCAACAAAAGAAAGCAACTTAGGAAAAGGCATTTTTTCATTCGCGCTCAGCCTATCAAAGAAGATGCCTCCTATTCCCCTGGTTTCCTTTCTGTGAGGGATATAAAAATAATCATCTGCCCATTGCTTAAACTTTTCATAATATGAATCATCATAAGCATCACAATGTGCTTTAAGCTGCTTATGAAAATAACTGGCATCTTCAACGTCTACAAAGTGTGGTGTTAAATCAATTCCCCCTCCAAACCAATAGGTGCCATTGCTCATCTCAAAATAACGGATATTCATGTGAATGATCGGAACCATGGGGTTTATAGGATGGATAACAATAGAAACTCCGGTAGCAAAAAAATCAGCCTCTTCCAGAGAAAGCTTTTTTAGTATTTTTTCAGGTGTTGGGCCATGAACGGCAGAAAATGCCACACCTCCCTTAGCGATAATCTTTCCGTTAGCTAATACTTTGGTAGCCCCACCACCACCTTGTGGCCTTTCCCATAGGTCTGTTTTAAATTTCCCTATACCATCTTCTTTTTCTAAAGCTTCGCAAATATGTTGTTGTATTTTTTGAAATCTTTCTGCGATGATTTCTTTGTTTATTTTTTCCATGCTAAATGGGTAAATTAATACGGTTAAAAAGGATAGCCTATTCCTATATTAAATACTTGTTGCCCTTTCTCACCTAGAGGATTTTTGAGAGACAGTTTATCAAGAATAAATCTTTCATTTTCAGGCCTGGCAGGATCATAAGCTTTGATTCCCATATCCAGTCGCAATACCAAAAATTCAAAGTCCATTCTTAACCCCACTCCGGTTCCTACGGCAATTTCTTTGTAAAAACGATTGACTTTAAAATCAGTTCCTTCTCGTGAAGGGTCTACTGCAAAGGTCCAGGTATTTCCGGCATCCACAAATATGGCTCCGTCAAAATAACCAAATAATTTTCTTCGGTATTCAAACATCGCCTCAAATAGTATTTCACCGGGTTGTTCAAACCGATAATCAAATGTTCCTTCTTCATCTAAGTCCGGGGTAAAGCTACCCGGGCCCAGTCTTCGAGGTTGCCAGGCCCTGATACTTGTACTTCCCCCGGCGAAGAAATACTTTTCATAGGGCAAAACGCCACCACTGATACCATAAGGCTTGGCCAAGCCTAAATTAAGCCGGTAAGCAAAGGTGCTTTTGTTGGTCAGGGGAATGTATTTTCTGAAATCAGACTGAAATTTTAAAAATTGAAAATAATTTAAACTATTGTCTCCAAATTTTTCAGGGTCAATCCAGTTGAAAGTGGTGCCACCACTCTCCACAAAAATCCGCCACATGGAAGCTTCATTTTTCTGGAACAATCCATATTGATTAAAATTGATAATTACCTGACCCGAAATGCTACTTACATAGGAGGGGAGAAAGGAATTGATCAGATTATTGCCTTGATCTTGAAGTTCTTCTAAACGTATCCTGAAGACCGAATCCAAATCAGACCGAATAAGGTTGGCATCCAAAAGGTTGAAAGTAAACTGCTGTTTTAAGTTCCTGGTTCCCCAGGTGTATGCTAAAATGGTATTTAAAGCCTCCCTCATATACTCAGGACGGTTTACAAAACTGTACCCCAATAAGGTTCTGGTTCTGGGGTTATACCTACCAAATTTCTCAAGAGTTCCAAAATTAAAGGGAATCAAAAACTGGGGGAAAATTATAGAAGCAGAAGTTGAAAGTTCTCGGCTTCTGTATACACCTCCCTCTGTGGTTGCAGAAGCAACCCCCTCTAGGCCGGCTCTGAAATTAAACTCGAATATTTCCAAACCTTTGAAAATATTTCGGTTTTGCAGAGAGTGACTAAAAAATGGTCCTGGAAGTTGTTCGGTAACACTGGCTCCAAGTTGATTGGTTATTTGAAACTTTTGATTGGGTCTGGTATAAATATTGGTGTTGATAACATTACCTAGCGTGTCAAAAGATATGTTTACAAACCGAAACATATCAAGGTTGGCCAATTGTCGCTGGGTTTCTATGACTGCATTTTTATTGTATAATTTACCTTTTTGAAGAAAAATCCTAGAGCTGATTATTTTTTCCGAATAGTTGTCTTGGTACATAGAAAACTTAATGTCATTCCAGAAAGTTTGTTCTTTTTCATCTGCAATAAGATCACTTGGCGGTGCGATCGAAAAATTTATCGAGTCTAGTGTGTAGATCTCGTGATCTTTTCCTGAGTCTGGTTTGTTGATGATTTGTTCGATTACCACATGCTTCTCTACTGTGTCTTTGTAAACGTTGTATTCGATATAGGACTTAGAAAAAGCATAGTAACCATTTGCTTTCAAGACATCTTCTATTCTTTGTCTTTCTTTAGTAATATTCGATTGGCTATATCTTGCCTTGTTTTTTAAGAGAGAATGCTTTTGATTAGCCTTTAGCACATCATTCAATGTGGTGTCAGCATTTGTATTGAAAAGGCTATCTATTACGTATGGGCTATTTTCTGTGATTAAATAAGTAAGCTTAGCTTTTTGTTTGTTGCTGTCAATTTTGGTTTTCACTCGGGCGTCAAAAAAACCATTGTTTTTTAAGTAAATATCGATTTGTTGTGCGGAGACAGCTGTTTTAACACTGTCTAATACGACTTTAGCATTGCCCGTTCGCATAAACCAATTGCCGTACTCCAGTTTTTTTTCCAAGCCATTTATTTTATTATTTAGCTTGTTGTACCTTTTTTCTACTTTAGTTGAAGTGTTACCCTGCTTTATTTTTTCAGCGGAACTTTGCAAGGATTGCTGAGCTTCCTGAAGTTTGTTGGCGATTTTGCTGCTGTCATAGAGTGCATTGCCCAAATTGTAAACCATTACCCCCGGAGAAATATTTATTAATGGTATCCTGGTGTTAGGCTTTTGCTGAATTAGATTTTTAATGGCCTCTCCATCACTTTTATCTATGCCTTGAGTGCTAACATCAGTGAGCAAAAATTCGTCCTCATGGAGTCCTCTAGTCAGGGAACAGCTCCACAACAAATGGATCAAAAAAAGAAAATTTATATATTTGGTCTTCTTCACTACAACACTCATGGCTAATGCTAAGCAAAAATACAGTTAAGTTTATTAAATCCTTGCACCAGAAAAAATTCCGTAAACAAGAAAGTGCTTTTTTTGTGGAAGGGGCTAAAAATGTAACGGAATTATTGCTTTCCAATTATACAGTTAGTCATCTACTTTGTACTGAAAAATTTCAGGAAGAAAATACCTTATTGGTTAATGGTTTTTCCGGAATAAAGATTGAAGTTAATCCTAAAGAATTGTCTGCTTTGGGTACTTTTTCGACCAATGATCAAGCACTTGCAGTGGCCAAAATAAAGGAGAACAAACCTTTGACTTTTGGAAAAGAGCAATTGATTCTTGCCCTGGATGATGTTAGGGACCCTGGGAATTTGGGGACCATTATCCGAATAGCAGACTGGTATGGAATCGAAAAAATTTTGATGTCAAAAAATACTGCCGATATCTATAATCCAAAAGTTTTAAACGCCAGTATGGGATCGTTTACAAGGTTAAGCTTTGAATACGTAGACTTGCTTGAAAAATTAACAGCATCTAATTTGCCTGTTTATGGGGCTTTCTTGGAAGGCATGAATGTGCATCACTTAGGAAAAGCGGCCAACGGTATTTTACTGATGGGAAATGAGTCCAATGGTATTTCCCGGCAACTTGAAGAAATTGTCACTCAAAAATTGACCATTCCTGCGTTTGGTAATGCCGAATCTTTAAACGTTGCAATTGCCACTGCTGTCCTTTGTGACAACTTAACCCGGATTATGTAATAAGATTTGTCCGCCCTGACAAAGGCTGTTTGTAACTTTTAGCATAACACTGCTATGCTAAAATTGAAAGCAATTTCAGTACATAATAAATTGTCTAATGGATATTTCGGTTTTAAAAAGAAATAGGTAATAACAATGTCTTAATCCATCCATGCCCTGCAATTACTATGCATCGTTCAGAAATTGCAATTTTTTTAACAATTAGTATGCCTGCTATCGAAATAAAGGGGAAATCTATTGAATACTAAAACATTATTATAATTTTAATCAGGAAATGTTGGAATAATTTATTCTCTTTGAATGGCTCATTGCAAAAGGATTAACCATTGCATAGCTTTTACCGTACATTGATTAACTATAATCAAAAATGCAATGATGAAAAAACTGTTTATAATGTTTTTTCTCTCAGCCATTATGGTGGCTTGTCAGAAAAACACTGAAACAAAAGAGCAAAACAACTATCCTTCAGATTTTGCCAAAGTACTCGAAGCTCATGGAGGAATGGATCAATGGCAAAAAGGGAAAACTTTAAAGTTTACTATTGGAGATCCTGCAGACGGGCAAAAACACACCGTTGACCTGCACCGTCGAATGGATAAAATAGTAACATCTGATTATGAAATTGGTTTTGATGGAAATAAGGCTTGGGTTTTAAACAAAGAAGGGGAATATGATAGGAACCCGACTTTCATGCATGACCTAATGTTTTACTTTTATGCCATGCCATTTGTTCTTGGAGATGAAGGGTTGAACTATGAAAAAACAGCAGACAAGGAAATACTAGGGAAAAACTATCAGGGTATTAAAATTACCTTTGATTCTGGTATTGGGAACTCTTCCAGCGATGAATATTTTTTATACTACGATCCTGCAACCTATCAAATGGCTTGGCTCGCATATAAAGCAACTTTTGGCTCGGATAAAAAACCTGAATGGCCTAATTTTATCAGTTATGACAAATGGTCTGAAGTAGGTGGAGTTCTTCTTCCAACCTCTATTGCTTGGTACACAGCCGAAGAGGGTGAGGTAGGGGAAGAAAGAAACAGGGTTGATTTTAATACAATCAGTTTGTCTCAAGAGCCACAGCCGGAAGCTTTTTATGCAAAACCAGACAATGCTGTTTTTGGCAAAGAAGAATAAATTGTACCACTTTGTTTAAAGCCGCTTAGCGGAGGCACTGTTGCTAGTGGGTATTATTACCCTTTTCCGGTGCATCAGAATTTACATTATAAGCCATTTCTACGGTCGATATCCCTCCGGAGAAGTGGCTTTTTTTATGACCTATTTACTTATCTGGGGAAATCACTATGCCGTTTTAAGCTAGTTTTTTTTAAAAACAAGTATTCAATTCATCTGCAGAATTTTGGAATTCACCTATCAAAAGATGCTGTCTAACGAGTTTTTCACTTCTCAAGTACTAATTATTATAGTTTTGTATCATTCAATTTTGCGAAACTTTTAAAACTTATAGATATGAAAAACAATAGCTTACTTCTGATCTTTGGATTTGCGGCCTCATTATTTGCCTGCGACCCCATCAATGAAATCTCTGAAACAGTGACTCAGAATGATCAACTCGGATTAAATACCCCTTCAGGTTTTGATTTTTCTACTACTACTTCAGTTAATGTTGATCTTTCTGCAACGGGGAGTGATAATTCACCCTTATCAAATGTGGTGTATAAAATATATAAAGGGAACCCTCATAAAGAGGGGACATTATTGCAAACTGTACAATTGGACGAACTAGGTAACGCCTCTATCACCATAGACCTTCCAAGTTACCTGAAGGAAGTTTTTATAGCCTCCGATTATATAGGGGTAGAACCAATGGCAATCGTACCGGTTTCAGGTGGAAGAATTAGTTATAGTTTTGATGCAACAAACCCTTCTGTGTTGGCAGACGAATATTTTGAAACAAATGCAATAAACGCCAATGAAAGAATTTCTGCCAGCAATGAAGAATTCATGACCCTAGGGTCTTGGTCTTCAGAGGGAAAACCTAAGTATTTGGTTGAATCAGACAAAATCAGTGATCAACTCTTGAAAAACATCAATTATAGTCTTCCTGAAAATGAAGATCTTAGAAAAAGCAACCCTGAGGCGATAAGTGATAAATATAAAAGAGAACTATTCGTAAGTGAAGATGCGGAGGTTTGGGTGACTTATGTGCATACAGGTGGAAGTTATAGAAATGCCATTGGTTATTATTGGTACAAGGAAGGGGAAGCGCCCAAAACTGCGGATGAAATCAAGAACAAAACAATAATATTCCCAAATGCTCAGTCAGGAGTGTTACGCTCGGGTAATAAAGTGAAACTTGTAGGACCTAAAGATGGAGCTTTTGAAAAAGATACCTATATCGGCTGGTTCTTGATTTCCAATGGTTGGCAAGGTGGTAAATTGACTTACGGGAATGGCGTTTTTTATGCAGACAAAAATTTAAACACATTCAATGAAAAAGAAGAGCTTAGAGATCAAATGGTGTTTTTATACGATGCCACTGAGCAAATTCTTTTAATGGGCTGGGAAGATATCCGAAGAGATTACAGCAGTTGTGACCATGATTTTAATGATGTGATGTTTTATGCTTCTTGGAACCCTATTACAAGTGTGGATTTGACAGATTATGTGCCTATAGATACGGATGTGAAAGATAAGGATGAGGATGGTGTAGCTGATAGTGAAGATGAATATCCTGAAGATCCTGAAAGAGCTTTCAATAACTATTCTCCGGGAGAAAATACTTTTGGCACCCTTTTGTTCGAAGATTTATGGCCTAGCTTTGGTGATTATGACATGAATGATTTGGTAATCGATTACAATGTAAATGAAATTTCAAATGGTAATAATCGTATCAAAGAAATTAAATTGACTACAGTAGTTAGGGCCACAGGAGCTGGTTACCGCAATGGTTTTGGAATTCAATTGCCGGTATCATCAGATCAAGTATTGAGTGTGGAAGGTACTCGATTGAGCACTGGTAGCATCAAGACTTTGTCGAGTGGTGTGGAACAAGGACAGAAATTGGCCACAATCATTGTAATGGATGACGTGAATGATAAACTTCCTGTCATGGCCAATGTGTTTAGCGCAAACACTCAACACGGTACGGATACAGTAACGGTTAAGATTGTATTCAAGGAATCTGTGAGAAAAGCTGACCTTGGAGCTGCCCCTTACAACCCATTTATGATTATTAATCAGGACAGGGGTAGAGAAGTACACTTGATGAACATGGAACCTACGGACCTTATGGACACCGAGTGGTTTAGTACTGCAGACGATATCAGTTCAATAGGTGAAGGAACTTATTTTACAAGCAATAAAGGATTCAACTGGGCATTGCATATCCCACAAAGCATCTCTTATGCTCAAGAAAAAGTGGACTTCACAAAAGCATATACCAAATTTTCTGAATGGGCTAAATCCGGAGGACTTTCTTACGAAGATTGGTACCTTAATATAGACGGGCAAGTTAATTCAGATGCCATTTATAAATAAGGATACTTTAAATAACATTTTTTTGGCCTTCCCTCCGCTTGGGAAGGCCTTTTTTTTGGCTTCATTTTCCCTGATTAAGTTTTGATTAACCATCGTAATTTTTTATAGGGCAGCTTAATGAAATTTTAAACCCTTTTCCGGAATCGTGATTTTACTACCGGTCACAAAAATTAAAAACCTGATTAATTCGATTTAAACCGTCATTTTAGACAATTTTTTAACCTAATTAAAAATTAATCTAAATAAGTATTGCATAAAAAAATGGGTATCCGTAATATTGCATTCAATTAGACTAAATCTAAATAGAATAAAAATTAAAGAGCTCCATATTTCCATTTAGGAAAGGGGATTTGTCAGAAATGACACGCTAATAAGATCTTAGTTGGACAAAATCAAGTAAGTACGTATCAGTTTGAAAAATTGATCGCTTAACAATTCGAATAAAAAGGCATGAAGATAACTTTACTATCAGAATATTTACGATTAGGGTTGATTACCTTTCTGATTTTTTCGGGTCTTGGTATTGGGGCACAATCCCTTCATGCGGCAACTGTTAAAGGTAAAATTCTTGATTCAAAATCTAATCCAATACCCGGAGTAATCATTAGAATTAAAGACAGTCCATACAATGCCATCTCATCGATTGATGGTAGTTATCAAATCCAAAATGTCCCTAAGGGTAATTTCGAGCTATTGCTTTCTTGCTTAGGGTACCAGGAGCATTCTAAAAACGTAGTGGTTGATGAAGAGAAAGCTGTTGTTCAGTTGGACTTTTTATTAGAAGAATCTACCACCGATCTAGCGGGAGTTGTCGTACAAGGACTATCTGTTAAAAGTGAAATTGAAACCAAAGGTTTCGCTGTGGAGGTCGTGGAAACCCAAAAAGCTGCCCTGCAATCCATTCAAACCAATGACTTGCTTAACCGAACGGCCGGAATTAGGGTTAGACAAAATGGTGGAATAGGATCGCGCGTCGATTACAATTTGAATGGAATGTCCGGTAATTCAGTGAAAATTTTTATCGATGGTCTGTCTATATCAACCTACGGTTCCTCTTTTAGCTTAAACAGTATTCCTCCTGCATTAATTGACCGGATCGAAGTTTATAAAGGGGTAATCCCTGCGCATCTGGCAGACGATGCTTTAGGTGGTGCCATCAATGTGATTTTGAAAAAGGGCGTGGTGAATAATCTTTCAGCCTCCCTGTCTTACGGTTCTTTCAATACCATTCAGAGCAATGTAAATGCAGCCTATAGAGATGAAGCCACCGGTTTTACGACTAAAGTCTCTGCATTTTATAATTCTTCAGACAATGACTATGAGGTATGGGGGAAATTTGTGAGAAACATCCTTGCCAATGGAAGGTACGATTATGTAAGGGCAAAGCGCTTCAATGATGCTTATCGTTCTGTAGGAGGAAAGATTGACTTGGGATATACCAATGTTAAATGGGCAGATCAATTTTTCTTAAGCTATACAGGGTCTGACGATTATAACGAAATCCAACACGGTACTTATATGTCCATTCCCTATAAAGGGCGCTTTGGTACCTCGCAATCTCATGTTTTGGGCTTGACATACATTAAAGAAGATGTAGGCATTAAAGGTTTGGATATCAATTTTAACGGCTCTCTGAGTAAAAGAAATGAGGTGGTCACAGATACTGTGAAATGGAATTACAATTGGTTTGGCGAGTTGAGCTTGGGGTTGGATGGCAATCCGATTTTGACTTCATCCGGTGCACAGCAAGGAGCCCCCACGATGAATCATATTGATAGAAATGTGGCTACTTTTAGGGCAGGGGCTACTTATGAAATCAGCACAAATCACAGAATATTTTTAGGTCAATCTTTCTACTCTATAGATAGGGAGGAACAGGATTTTATGAAAAGTGCCGTTGAAAGAGAATTTATAGGTACCAGAGACCTTCAAAAATCAATAACATCACTTAGCTATGAATTGGATATGTTTCAGTCTAAGCTAAAAGGCAGTGTTTTTGGAAAGTATTATTACCAAGGCATTGATAAGATGGATCCTTTGTTGGTGGAAGAAAATGGGGTCTCCACTCGGATAGAAGAGCGAACACAGAGTAGTAGAAATACAACCGGCTATGGAGCGGCCTTTTCCTATAGGGTTTTCAGACCTTTGACGTTGCTTGCATCAGCCGAAAAGGCTGTAAGAATGCCTTCTGAGGGCGAAATATTTGGTAGTCCGGGTGAAAATATTGTGGAAAATCTTGGGATTCGACCTGAGTTAAGCAACAACCTTAATCTTGGATTTATTCTAGGAGACTTTGAAAACAGATCTCATACCTTTTCTATCTCCGGTACAGGTTTTATCAGAGATACCCAAGACAAAATTATTCAACAAATAAACCCTAGGATCAATGATGCCGTACAGACCAACCCATATGAAAATTTGGGTAAAACCAAATCCATTGGTTTTGAAGGACAAGTGAAATATTCCTATGGAAATTCATTAAGGGCCATAGTGAACGTATCCAAATTCAACTCGCAATTCAACACCAAGTTTGATTCCAATGGAAATGTTTATACTAATTATGGACAACAGATTCCTAATGAGCCATTCTTTACCATCAATAGTTCTATTGATTATACTTTTAGAGATGTTGTGAAATCAGGTTCTCTATTGAGATTGTCACACTATTTTGGCTTTGTAGATAGGTTTTATACCACCTGGTTAGAGATTGAAGATTTCAGAACTCCTCGCCAGTACATCAATGATATAGGTGCTACCTATACTTTTCCTGACCGAAAGCTGGCAGTAAGCGTGGATTTGCGAAATGTATTTGACAAGCAGGTCTATGATAACTTTGCCGTCCAAAAACCGGGCAGAGCATTTTATGTCAAACTTAATTATACCATTGGAAATTTTAGATAAACCATGTTAAATATAAATACATACAGAATAATGTTCAAAAATTTCAACTTAAGTAAAAGATTACTTTCCCTTGGCATGGCTGCCGCAATGGTTTCCATGGGAGCCTGTGTCCAAGACGATGATGTAACACCTGAAGAAGAGGAAGAAGTAGAAGCGGATCGCTGGGTGACCCTAGCGGGAGCTTTTATGGGAGAAACTGCCGGAGATGGAAATGGCGGAACCAATATATACGCAGTTAGCTTTGAAGATGCCATTAATCCAGAGACAGAAATAGATGTATTCAATGATGGAGAACCGGTAAAATCAAATAGAACTGCCAGATTGCAGGTTTCTCAAGATGGAGGTACTCTATTTAATATTGCCTATGGTGGAGAAAATGGCGGAGAATATTCCAAGTTTGATATCCGTGGTGGTGCAAACTTTGTTCAGGAAGATGTTACAGTTAATATTTCACAGTATGCGGGAACTTCACCAAGATGGAGTAAACTCTACAATGGAGATAAAAATGGAATCGCTGTAAACGTAGCCAATATTGCTGCTAATAATTCAGAAGATGGAAATCCCGAAGAAGAATTTAAATATTATAGAGGAACAGCTACGGTTTTGGATTTGGATTTGCAAGAAACCCTTATCTCCGATTATAAGACCTATGAATTGCCTTTAACGGAAGAAGAAGAACTTGCCGGTCATGTAATCTTTAGGTTAGATGCTCCTGTATTGAATCAAGCCGGTGATAAATTGGTGATAGGTACTTGGATGAGAAAATATAATCCTGCTACAGGTTTAACTGAATCAGAATGGGATAGATTAGGTACCAAGTCCCTTGTTGTAGATTACCCTTCTTTAGAGAACCCAACTCTTATTACCTCAACTCAAGCCAATGGAGATTGCTCCGGCTATAGAAGTAATGTCAACCAACTTGCTGATGATGGCTACATTTACCAAGCTACTACCAGAGATACCAATGGTTCTCATATCTTGAGAATTGGTTCTGATAACCAATATGACAATACTTATGCCTTGAGTCTTGATGATGCACTTGGACTTACAGATACTTATGTAGATGCTTGGAAATATGTAAGCAACGGTATTGGTTATGCCTTGATACGTCATGGTGAAGAAGATCAGGGATATGTAGTTAGAATGGACCTTAATCAAAAAACTGCATCAATTGTTCAGGGACTTCCTGATGATCCTGATGTAAGATTTAATCAGTTCCAAAGTTTCTTGGTAAGTGGAAATGACTTGATTTTACCAATTTCACCACTTGGACAAGATGGAAACATTTATATCCTTCACAGTCAAACCAATGAGGTGACCAAAGGTGCTAAATTAATCAATCAACCTGGTAACCATTTTATCGGAGCATTTTAAGAATTAATTTTTTATCTAATAAAGGACCTGCATCTCCATTAGGATTTGCAGGTTTTTTTTTGTCCAATTTCCCCTAAGGAAAAGCAGTTGGTTTACCTCAAAATAGGCCATAAAACTTCTATTGTAGATAGAGCTCACTTCAATATCAGTCACTGCGTGGTTACTTCCGGTTTAACCATAAATATCCTAGGCTAAATCCTATAGAAATTAGATTTTCTTGTGATTCCAAGCCTCTTGAAAGAACTCAGGGTATTGTTAACTAATCCGGGATTAAGAGCGGTTTCATGCCTTGAATAGGGTTCCTTACCCTAGACTTTTTTCGGGCTTAATGATTTGTATAGGCCAATAAATGGCACATTCCATTAATTTCACTATTAAAGTTTGAACTTTTTGCTACTTTCTCGGTAAAAATGTTATTTATTTGTCCCAATTGACGATTTCTTTACCTAAATTAATCTCGGATTTATGGTGTAACGGAAAATGAACCGTTGCTGAACACCTCAATGAAAGAATTTATTTCCATTTTCTAGGGTTAGAGACAAGGCTATTGCCTATTTTCTTTATTGTTAATACTAAGAAATAGCATAGCGGAAGAATTGAAGCCCAAGCATAGGTATGGGCTTTTTTCTTTCTTAGCTGCTATACTACTAACAACGAAAAATGATTAATCTGGACCAAATGAATACTATACCAACGGAATCAGTAGGAAGTGTTCCTCGATCCCAAGAATTACAAGAAGCTATAGTTGCCTTTTCGGAAGGTAATTTATCTGTAAGAGATATAAATACCTATTTAGATGAGGCGGTAAAGGAGACTGTCGAGGCCTTAGAAAATACAGGTTCCACCATCATTTCTGATGGTGAACAGGCCAAAACAAGCTTCGTTACTTATCCATTGGATGGGCTGGATAATTTGGCGGCAGGAGGGATTAATATTCCTTTTGAAGATGGGCACAGTCGTCAACTTCCCAAGTTGACCAAAGGGCCATTTTATTATTCCACCTTTGCGGGAAACTACCTTCCTCGAGCAAGAAAGTTTACCAAACTCCCTCTGAAACAGGCAGTAATTTCTGCTTCAGCGCTTAGTCTCTTGTATCCCCAAGAAGGATTAGCCGATTACTCACAATCTCAGTTTATTGAGGATTTAATAAGCCAGTCAGAAGCAGACATAAGGAGCTGTTTTAACAATGGCGCTTATCATGTGCAGGTGGATTTTACCGAGGCAAGACTTTCTCTGAAATTGGATCCTTCAAAAACACTTTTGAAGCAATTTATAGATCTGAACAATAAGGTTTTGAGTAGATTTACATATGAAGAAAGACAGCGGATTGGCTTTCATACCTGTCCCGGAGGTGACCATGACAGTACCCACAGTGCAGATGTAAGTTATACCGAATTAATTCCACTTTTTTTATCCCTTAATTGTGGAAACTTCTACATGCAAATGGCCAATGAAAAAGATGCGCCGAAAGCCTTGAAAATGATAGGGGAAAATCTTGGTGCCAACCAAAGAGTGTATATTGGGGTCATTGATGTAATCAATGAAGTCGTAGAAACCCCTGAAATGGTTTGTGATCGGATAATGACGGCTGCTGAATACATACCTGTAAGCCAATTGGGAACTACGGATGACTGTGGATTTTCACCTTTTGGAGATGATATAGCCACGAGTCGTGAGACTGCGTTTGCTAAAATAGCTGCACGGGTGGAAGGAACCAAGATGGCTTCGGAAAAATTAATGGTAAGTGCCTGAGTAATGAGTGGTTTATAGTAGTGGGAAGACTTTAGTCGGATTACACGCCACAGTAAGTTATTCGGGTAGACCCTATTTTATTTTACTGAATCTTCCAAACTAAAAAAATCCAAATATGAAATGTGTTAATGTTTCATTTCCATGTTTATGAACAAGTTTGTAGAAAGGTTTTACCTCCATTTTAAAGAATAAAGAAAATTAAAAGGCTTTAACATTAATTTCCGTGCAGTGTCAACTTGCGGAAAATGGAATCAAACACCCATCGATTTTGGCGGTATTGTTGCTTTTTTTTGCAACAATGCTGCCCAAATCTCAACTGAACTACCTTTAAAGGAAATCAGACGTTTATCTTGACATCATCCGAAAACCCCTTTAGGGGTGATATTTTTGTAGCCGGTGGCATTAGCCACCGGATTGGTGATCTAAACGTAATCGATTTTGGAGGTATTGTTGCCTTTTTTTCTGCAACAATGCTGACAAAATCACAACGTCCATGTCTTACCAAAGATGCGCATTAAGTCCTAAGACCTTACCAAGCCCCAACAGGGCTCAATATCCCAGCCAAGGGTGTCAGCCCTTGGTAAGGAATATTGTCCACATCTTGATTTTGGCGGTATTGTTGCCTTTTTTTTCTGCAACAATGCTGACAAAATCTTCTCGATTAATTTATATCAGGATAGACTTATCCTCCGTATTTAATCAATTAAAAGGTAAAAAAAACAACCTTTTCATGACATACCTACCTATTCACTTCTGAAATCATAAAAACTTAGTTATTTTTAGAGTGTGTTAGTCGAATAAAGCGCATAATGTGCATTGTTTGTAGGTTAGTGATAATATTAAATGAGACTCTTCGGCAAAAATAAAAATATCATCAAAACCGATCCAAATCTTAAACCATCCGTAAGATTTGAAAAGGTTTTGTTACATACACTTGAAAAAGAAGGGTATCAGCATATTAAGTCAAAACATGAATTTGTTCAGGGATTTGAACATGGGAAAAGAATCATAAGTCTTACTTATAACAAATCATTCGGTTACATTTCAACTGTTTAGTACTTCATCCATATAATTTTCAATGATTTGGAAATGGCTTTTAAAAAAGTTTACCCAAACTATAATTGGACAAATTGGACAATTCATGAAAACTTACATTGGACTGAAAGTTCTTTGTATGACGTTATATCGGACAGCTACTCGGACAAGTCTATAAACAAATTAGCGGATGAGTTTTTTCATCATATTAAACCAAATATTGATGCTACTTTTTCAAAAATTAAAGATTACCAAAGCTTGAACGCAGTTTATAATTCAAATCCAAATGTGTTCAACGATTACCTTCCACATTCACGTCTTGAAAAGAGGGTAATTAATGGGCTTATTCTTGTCAAAAACACTGAACCCGAGAAATATGAAATCGTAAAAGACCAGTACTTAAATCTCTTAGATAAATACAAGGGTAATGATCTCGAAGAAATTAGAACTGAAGTAGAAATTGGATTGAATTTCTTAGATGAAAATGAATTAAAATTAAAAAATACGGTTAAAAATACCTAAGAAAACATGTAAAGGAAGTACTGAAAGCAAGCATAGGACTTCATAGTTTGTCAGGGTGTAAAATAACGTATTTTGAAATCCTCACTTATCTTAGCTAAACCGCTGACATTAATAATGACGAGATACATAGGAATTGCAATGCTTATTATCGGAGTCGGACTACTTGTATACTCTTCGACGTTTGACCCATTCACGGACAAGAACGGATTTTACGAAAAAATGGAGTCTGTAATGGGAGAGGAAAGCAGATCTCAGAAATTTCACGAAATAAGAGATTCCTACTTGACTCCAAAATTTGACTTGGAGGACTACGGACTTATTTGCGTTATTCTTGGTTTATACACGTTGGTTTTACTTCCAAAAAAATGGCAACACTTTAAAACACCAAAAAATAAAGCGGTAATCATATTAATTGGCGCGTTAGCTGTTTTGTTAACCATTGGAGGTTATGTTGGTGATTTGTTTTTAGAAATGACTAGGGACAGATACCCTCCATGGGCTGACTCTTTAGTAATACCACTAATGGCAGTTCCAATGCTATTCCTCATTTTTTCAGGATGGTTTGCCATTAATCTTATAGGACTAAAAAATCCATTTAATACTTCTGTTTCAATTATGGAATTGGATATAAAATCAATAAACTACTGGTATTTGGCTTTAGTTATTTTAACCATAATCCTAACGCTTATTATGATTTATGAAGGGGATTTTTGGTTGACTGCCGCAGGGGTTATGTGGGTGTACTTCTACATAATACTTTTGCTTGGACAACAGAAGAAAAAAATTAAAAATCATCCTAAAATAAAAACCACAAGGTTTCATTAAGAGCCACTATAGATAAGAAAATAGGTCCGACTTAATATCCCCAAACACCTATTCCCAAACCCCACAGGGGTACTTCAGAAGTACCCCCTTGCTCTTTCTTACTCCAAATTACTGACAGAGAAATGATGCGGAGTACCTAAAACTGACAGGCTTGAATGTTTTTTACGGAACCTTGCAGGTAAAACCTTATATTTTCCACCTCTGACCTAATAATTTCGACCAAAAACTGACATTAAAAAGCCCTAAAAACGGGAAATATGACAAAATTTCAGGAAAAGTCTGGAGATAGGCTCAAATTTTTGGTGTTCGGAAGTGGGCTGGGGTACTTCTGAACTCGATGAGTTCAGCTTTTTTATTCAAGCTTCCACCTTTTTGCCGAAAAATATTAGGTTTTAACTAATAATTATTAGGTTTTTGCCGGAAAATTCCACCTTTGTGGCAGCTTTTTTTAAGTTTTAGCTGATCAATTCGACCAAAAACTGACAAGAATTGACCTTTTATTCAAAACATTTTACCAATAGTTCGAAATAAAAATGCTCAGAGGTGGGAATTAAATGATTTTCGATGCAATTTTTCATGTTTCCGAATGTTTTAAATCCCGTTTCGGGGAGCTTGAAATATGCAATGATGCGCTTTTGCCTTTTGCCGACTATTATGCCCTCTATTAATTGGAGAAGAGTAAAATAATATTTCAAAATTTCACAACACTTCATCCGGGGTATCCGTAATTAGCTGAGCATAAACTTTTCTGTTAATGTTTAAAAGGAATTGTTTACCTTTTGTAACATTATCCCGCATCGTCCAAAAGGATATTCGGGAGATAGCTAAAGGTAAGATAGTCAGTTTGCTTGAGGTGGTTTCAGCAAGAAAACCAAGCGTTTTTGTCTATATAGTGGTTAACCGGGGAAAGTAGTGTAGTCAAGCATAAATAGGATCCATGAAATTAAATTTTCGTAAGGCCGGTTCAGGAGACTTGGAATTTCTTCTGAACCTTGAGAGGGAATCATTTCCTGATTTCCAACAAACCTCCGCTTCAAACCTCAAAAAAGGACTGAAAAGTTCTTTTCAGGAGCTGATTATTGCTGAGAATGCAGCGGACAATCAGCCTGTGGCTTCGGCTGTGCTGTTTAAGTACAAGCACATGCTTCGCTTGTATTCTATCAGTGTAGCACTTCAATACAGAAAGGAAGGTATAGGCAATGCAATTATGGAATACATCAAGGCTTTTGCGCTTTCTAATAACTTTAGGAGCATTACCCTGGAAGTGAGGGAAAGCCAAAGCAAGCTCACCGACTGGTATTTGTCCAAGGGGTTTGAAGTGATCAAAACATTGAAGAACTATTATCAGAACGGTGAAGATGCCTTGAAGATGGGCATGAAAATTAGGACAGAAGCAATAGATAAGGGAAATAAAAACCTGATCGTAATCGATCAACCTTACGTCTGGCAAAATACGGGACTAAAAGCCACCATAGTATCTGTAAAAGAGTATATCAATAATCCTTTGTATCAAAACAATGCCAATTTCAGGATTTTTAATCTCTGTAGTTCTTACAAATACCAAAGTTATGGTTACTATGTCTCTCTTTTGGCGTCCGCTCGGGGGCAAAGGGTGATACCAAGTACTTCTACCATCAAAGATGTGCAAATTGCCAATGTGGTGCAGGCACTTTCCTATGAGTTGAATGAACAAGTAAACCAAATCCTCAGCAAAGAAAAAGGCACTAACCTGTCTCTTGATTTGTATTTTGGACAAACGCCGCTGAAGGCTTACAAGGTCTTGGCTGCCAGGTTATATCAAGTTTTTGAAGTGCCCTTATTTACCATTAACTTTATTAAGGTAGATAAATGGATCATAAAAAATATTAAGGTGCTGACCTTCAAAAATCTGGATGAGGCACAAAAGGAAACCTTGTTTTATGCTGCAGAGCGGCACTTCAACAAAAAACGGTACAATTTCCCCAGGCTTAATAATTACAGGTATGACCTGGCCATATTGATCAATCCCTTTGAAGCCAATCCGCCTTCAAACAAGGAAGCCCTTGAGAAATTCCGTAAGCTTGCCAATAAAAAAGGGGTGTACGTTACTTTTATCGGGAAAGAAGATATCAATAAAATCAACGAATTTGATGCTTTGTTTATCAGGGAAACCACCAATGTCAACCATTATACCTATGAACTCTCCCGCCTTGCTTTTGCTGAAGGTCTGGTGGTGATAGATGATCCCTGGTCTATACTGCGCTGCTCCAATAAGATTTACCAGCATGAATTGTTTAAGAAAAATAAAATCCGCACGCCTAAATCTTTCACTTTAACCAAGAACATGTTTGAAGACAATCTGCTGGACAATATCAGGTACCCGGCAGTACTCAAACAACCCGATAGTGCATTTTCTCTCGGGGTGATAAAGGTAAACAATAAGGAGGAGGCAAAGCGTGAACTAGGCCTGCTCTTCAAGAAAACCGATATGGTAATTTGCCAGGAGTTTTTGTATTCTGCCTATGATTGGCGGATAGGGATACTGGACAATAAACCGATCTATGCCTGCAAATATTACATGACACAGGATCATTGGCAGATTTACAATTGGAACAGTGATGCGGAAGATAAATCCGGCAACCATGAGACAATAGCCATAGATCAGGTGCCGGAGGAAATAGTAAGCCTGGCAGTGAAAGCTTCTTCCTTGATAGGGGACGGACTCTATGGCGTGGACCTCAAATTTGTGGAGGATAAAGTATATGTAATTGAAGTCAATGACAACCCTAATATTGACTATGGTGTGGAAGATCAGGTGCTGGGAGATAAACTATATCAGCTGATCATCGATTCCCTGATCAACCGCATAGAGATTATGAAAAATATCAGACACATCAACCTGATCAATAACAAACAGATCAATACTGGTAATCAGAATAAATAATGGATAAGCCAAACCTGTAAGGTTTTATATGTAGCAACCTTTCATTGATTGGCTAAGATCCGCAAACCATGCAGGTTTTGTTGAAAATTAACCTGACGTTAAAACTAGGCAAGTCAAACCTGGGAGGTTTTATATCTAGCAGCTTTTTATTCATCACCTTAAATCCCCAAACCTCCCAGGTTTTGTTGATCATCAGATTTAAATGCTGGTAAAATTTGGTTTATTTGGTCAAGCAGTTCCCTCCCTAAAATAGACACAGAAAAAGCAGATAAGGTAAATCACCCTTTCTCCAAAGGGGGGACTAAGGGGGATTTTATCGCAACCGCCACTAAAAACCAATCGATTAAAGAAATAGGCTGGAATTTTCAGGTGTTAACCTTCGGCTTCACCGGATGTTCTGGATTTTTGAAAGCGCTGTTTGAGGTCTTCATAGATGATTTTGGCATCGGCCACATTCAGTTTGGAGGCGTATTTTACGGAATTATAATAGCTCAGCGCACCCAAATAGGCTTCAGACCCAGCCACCATCACCGTGTCGTTGAGATTGCTTTCTAATTGCTGTATATCCCTAAGCATAGGGACCAAGTGCTTAACCGCATTCCAGTCTTTATGGACTTCATCCAAATCAGTATAGGGAGGAAGAAACTGTGCGTCTTCCCGTGCATAATCCATGGCCTTTTCCACAAAAGGAATGGTGCCATCACTCATTTTGGGTACCGCCTGCCGCTCTGCAGGAGTAATGGCAATCAAGTAAGGAGACAGCTTATTTTTAAGGGTGGCAATGGCGTTATTAATTTCCGTAAGCTCTTCTTCCGGAATGTTCAGTTCATTGTGCTCATATCTTATAATTTTTTGGGTTATATATAAATGACTACAATGAAAATACTTTTTAGTTTTATAAAATGCAAATTTTCTTATATAAAATATACTTAATAATTAATTATTGAACTGTATTGATCGTTTTTGGCCAATTTAAAGGTTGTTTATGGGGTGCTACCTGTATTTGGGTAGAATTATTAGTTTATATATGTTTTTGTACCCTTTCATTGGTAGTATATATTATAAAATTCTATATAACGAAATATAATTTTAAATTTATACCTCTGAAACTTTTGAAGTTGGAAAGTTTTAGGTAGTTTTGTGGGGTTTAATATGGGGTTAATGGAGATAGAGAATTAATTGTTGCTAAGGATAAGGAAGTCTCTTGTAACAACGAAAAGGAAAAATGGAATGACAGGTATTGATGCATATGTTAACATAATTATTGGGTTGCTTGGAGTAGCATATCCTGTTTTACTTCAGGTTGTTGCGAGGCTTGATGAGAAATATTCTTCTGATAAAATTGTTGAACTTTTTAATCAAGAATGGGAAAATAAGGCTTTTAGATACACCCTGTTTTCTTCCCTCTTCTTCCTTGTAGTATGGACATTAAACCGACCACCCCTTATCCAAATTAACGGCTTAAATTTTTTAATTGAGAATTCTGCATCTACCCTTCTTGCATTCAATTCGATCTTGCTTGTCATTTTCTTTTTCTACTTTGTTGAGAGGATATTGATTTATTACACTCCTTCAAAGTTCATTCCTCATCTTATTAAAAGATATGAAAAATCGGAAAATGATATTCAATATTTTGTAGCTCTAACTGAATTGTTGCTTATATTTATCAATAAACAGCAAACAAAATATTCTATTACTTTATCTGACTTTTTCAATTCTGCTTTTGAAAAAATAAGGAGTGAGCAATTAAATAGGCCGGTAGTCTATCCAATTATATATTATGAAGTTGTATATAAGGCAATTGAAGAATTGGCCATACTTAAAGAGAAAAGAAATTATCTTTTAGAACATCGAACATCAGGTGAGATTTGGTTGCTTGGAGAGTTTCAGGATCATGAGATTTCTGAAAATACTTACTCTTGGATGTGGAGAAATATTTTACTGGCAATTAGGTACGAACAAGATGACTTAATTCTAAATCATTGGGAAACTTGTCATCAATTCTATGTTCGCAGTTTACCTAATATTCAAACTAAGTACGATAATTCTTCTGAAAACTTTAAGGTAACAAACCAAGATGAAATAAATAAACGCTTAGCAGAACGACAAAGGTTTATTGAATTCCATTATGCTTTGGGAGGATTGTTGCTGTATGAACAGAGATATAACTGCATTAGACGGATTTTTAATTACACTCAAAATGAGCCGCCAAAATATGTGTTACTACCTGGGTCGATGCAAGAAATTTTTAAGTTTTACTCAGTCGTCAGAGATCCGTATGAAATGAAATTCACTTGGATTTCGAATTTGTATCCCTTTCCGCAGTTGAGTGGTTTAAATGCAGATACTGTAATTAAAAAGTGGATTAAATCCTATATGGCATTGTTGTTTTTAAGGCAATATACGATCTATTCATATTTATCAACTAGGATGTCTCTCGATTATCCTCCAACGCCTAATACACAAAGAGAAATTAAGGAATGGATAGATGGCCTTGACTTTTTTAAAAAGTTAGTAAGTGAACATTTACAAAATACAGATTTACGTAAGAATTTAAGTCTTGATTTTATCACCTTACAATGGGGGGAAGATAATCATAAACCATTTCCCATAACATTTATAGAAACGTTAAAATTAAATCTAGAAAGAAATTATAGCACTAATGCATTAAATTTACCCATTTCTGATGATAAGGTATTGCATTTTAATAAATCAAGTTCTTTAATTATTGAATCATCGTTTGATGATTTGATGTTAGTCAATAATAAGTCTGATTTTCAAGACGAAAATCCTGATAAGTGGTATGTAAATGGGGAGAGGAGTCTTCATAGTAAGGACGCATTTTCTGATAATCCAGAGTCTCATTATACAAATTATGATTCATTTTTAGCGTCAAATATTTCGCGAAGGTTAAAAGAAGGTTTAAGTGAAACATTCTTATATAAAAGGACAAAATCATTTTTACTAAAATCAGCAGATATTTTTAAAGCTATCCATAGGCTCAAAATTGATAAAAGATATGTAATTGTTAATTTTGGAGTGTACTTAGACTATCATATAAATCAATTAAAAATCCCTAATCTTTCAATAAATGATTATAATGGTATAAATATTTGTTCAATTGACGGGTCCGGATTAGTAGGGAATTCACTTTTTATCATTAAAAAATCTAATCTGCCAAGTATTTCAACAAAGCCGATTGATGCAGAATTAAAAGCTAAATATAGCTTGAAAAAAATTAGTAATAAAATTAATTTGTTTTCATCTGTTATTGATTTAAATAAAACAACACCTGAAATTCTTGTTGAAATAAAAAAAGATAAGTCAATTGAGGAACTAAAAAAATCAGTTTTATTGAGTTTAATTATTTCTGCAGAAATTAAATGGAAAAAGGAAATTGAAATAATTCAATTGGAAGAATATTCAGAATATTCCCAGAATGGAATAGTAGCTAAATTAGAGGATGTTCATCCTATTGATAAATAAATTGCCTGTAAATTTAAAATACTATGGTTGTGAAATGACAAGTAAAAACTCTAAAGTGTTAAGTGGGTTAGTAGATTGATGAAAATTGTTGCTTTTATGCCTTTTTATCTTTAATTGTATAACAAGGTAGTATCTGTTAAATTTTGTTTCTCATAAAACCATATGCTTGTTCCTAAGATATTTCTTACTCTTTTGTGATTTTTTGTTCCAAATTCCCCCTCCCCCAACTAGTCATAAACACCTCTTTTTGAGTAGTAAAAAGAAAAAGTCATGCAAATCAAGATATTTTCTAGCCTCTTTCTGGCATCGCTGTTAATCATAAGTTCCTGTGGTCAAAAAAGTACTTCTACAGAAGTGCAAGAAACCGAGACCAAAACCTCGGCTAATTGGGCCGAAAGACTGGGTTACCCGGAAGGAAAAAAAGTCATTATGCTGCATGCAGATGACATTGGCATGAGCCCTGAGGCCAATACAGCCGCCAAAGAAATGCTAATGGCCGGTGATATCCAATCTGCTGCTGCCATGCCTCCTTGTCCTAATTTTGAAGAGATCATTGCCTGGGCCATAGAACATCCTGAAATTGACCTTGGCTTGCACCTAGCTTTGACCAGTGAATGGAAAACCTGGCGTTGGTCTTCTGTTGCTCCGGCGGAAGAAGTACCCGGGCTTATTGACGATGAAGGGATGTTATGGCGCTCTGTAGAAGAGGTAGTAGCCAATGCTTCTGCGGAGGAAGTGGCCACAGAAGTTAGGGCGCAGATCGAAAAATCCCTTGCCCTGGGCTACCGTCCCGATCATATCGATACCCATATGGGTACCTTGTATGGCGATCCCAAGTATGCCATCGTTTACCTTAAAATGGCCATGGAATATGGTATTCCTGCCAATGCCATTGACCTTTCAAAGCCTGAAGTGGTGGAGATTTTTAGACAGGGAGGTTACCCCATCACCGATGAGGTAGTGGATTTTATGGCTACTTACACCTTGCCCAAATTGGATTTCTTTACCAGTGCACCAAAGGCAGATACCTATGAAGAGAAAAAGGAAGCTTTTAAAGAATTGATCCGCTCACTGAAACCCGGATTGACAGAAATCATTTTCCACCCTTCTGCAGATACGGAACAGTTGAAAACCATCACCGGCTCTTGGCAACAAAGGATTTGGGAAGCGGAAATGTTTGCTGATCCGGACTTGAAACAATTCTTCGAAGATGAAGGCATCATCTTTACCGATTGGAAAGAAATCATGAAGCGTTTTAATTCCTAAGTCAATTTGCCCTTCACATGGTACCAGTCCCTACCATTTTCAATTCGAGTCTCAAAACATGTACAACTATATTAAAATCAATGGACTAGGTCTTGCCTTGGCTGTTATGGCCATGGGCTGTGGAAGAACCACTGAAGCAGATCATGTTCCTGAAAAGCAGGTGACAAGCCATACTGATACTGCCTTTGTACAGGAATATCATGAGGGATTTGTGGTTCATAAAGAGATTGCCGCCGCCAATGATGTGCGTGCCATTCATTTGGTTGCTGAAGAAGAGGTATGGATTGCTACCGGGCATGGTGTTTACAAAAAGTCCAAAATAGCAAGGGATTGGGAACAAATGCTTCCTGAAGAAAATATAGGACCTGCCTATGACTTGGATTCAGACGCTTCAGGAAAGGTTTGGCTGGCCTCATGGGATGGGGTTTATGCTTTGGAGAACAATGCACTGGTGCATGTTCCCGGACCAAAACCTCCTATCGCCAAGGTGCTTAGTACGGACGTAGGTGTCTATGCATTTGGTCCTTATGGAATTTGGCTGTACAGCAATAATCAATGGGAGTCCAAGAATTTCACCAATGCCAGAAGTATTCGTGCAGTACTTTCGGACAAGAATGGTGGGCTTTGGTTGGGGACCGATATAGGATTGTACCATTGCAAAGAAGAGCAAACAATAGCCTATCAAAAAAATGAAGACCTGATCAGTGCTTATGTCAAGGGGCTGGATTTTGATGAGCAAGGTAACCTATGGGTTGCAGGACTCGGGGGTGTCACCATAAGAAATGGGGACAGGGTAATCGATAGAAAAGAGCCGGCCGATGGCATTACCAATATCCATGTAAATTTTGTGAAAAAAGCCCCTGACGGTAAAATGTGGGCAGGAACTGATTATGGGATTACCCGCTTTCAGCCGGGAGAAAGTGACTATTCTGTCCGTTTAAGCCAACGTTGGCTAAGGGCTGATGAGGTTAGAGACATTGATTTTGATGCCAAAGGAAATGCCTGGGTGGCAACTGCGGATGGGGTCAGTGTGATTCGGAGAAAGAAAATGAACCTGGCCGAAAAGGCGGATTATTTCTATGATCAGTTGATTACAAGACATGTTAGAGAACCCGGGATAGTGGCAAGGTTTAAACTGGAAGTGCCCGGAGATACCAGTAGTATAGTTGCTGATGATGACGACAATGACGGGGAATATACGGCCATGTACCTGGCCATGGAGTCTTTCCGCTATGCCGTCACCAAGTCTGAAGAGGCAAAAAAACGGGCAAAGAAAGCCTTTGACTTTTTGCATCTTTTGCGGGAGGTTACCGGCAGGGATGGCTTTTTTGCCCGGACAGTTGTTCCTATAGATTGGGACAGGCCGTTGCACGACATGAACAGGACTTATACGGAGAGGGAATTGGCAGAAGCCATCATCGATAATCCAAGGACTAAGCCTGTGGAAGTTCGTTGGCATCCTTCAGCGGATGGCAAATGGTTGTGGAAGGGGGATACCAGTAGTGATGAATTTGCCGGACATTTTTTTGGCTATTACTGGTATTATTTTCTTGTGGCTGATGAGGCCGAAAAGAAAAGAATAGCAGCCCATGTGGAGCAAATCATGGATCATCTTTTGAGAAATGACTTCTATTTGGTTGGTGTAGATGGCAAGCCTACCAAATGGGGTGTTTGGTCACCAGAAAGCTTGAACGATGACCCTGAATGGTTACCGGAGAAGCCCTTGAATTCACTGGAGATACTGTCCTTTCTTAAGTTTGCCCATGCCATTACCGGCAAAGGAGCCTATCAAGAGGCTTATATAAAGTTAATCAAAGTGCATGGGTATTTGGAAAATGCCAAGCAATTGTATACGACCAATCCGGCGTTTGAAACCTATTTTGATATATACATGGCCTTGTACATTTATCCACCACTAATTAACTTGGAAGAAGATCCTGAACTAAAGGCCGAATACCGCAAGCATTTGGACCAGTGGTTTGCTAAATTTAAAGCTACCCAAAGTCCATTGCTTAATTTTACCTACAACCTTTTGACAGGGGAGACTGAGGAACTGGGGGCTTCAATATTTTTCCTTCAGGATGCCCCCTTGAGTTTGGTGGATTGGGCTATTGACAATGGCCGTAGAGAAGACCTGCATTTGGTAAGATCGCCGATTTTGGAAGAGATTCAGGTAAATGAATTGAGGCCGCCCAGCGAATACCGCACCATGCGTTGGGATAGAAATCCCTATTTGGCAGTTTCAGGTGATCCTTCCCAAGAGAAAGAACCGGTTTACTGGCTTTTGCCCTATTGGATGGGAAGGTATCAGGGATTGATTAAGTAGCCGATTTTTTCCGGAATTGTTGCTTTTTTTTCGCAACAATGCTGACAAAATTTTCCTAACCTTCGGTTCCTAGGGTATGAATTGACCTTATAATCTGAATTTTACGAGAATGGAGTAATTTTTCTGTATATC
>TARA_R110002167_G_scaffold214068_3_pt1 | contig 138725 bp, 122 predicted proteins | sample TARA_R110002167 | Tara Oceans TARA_R110002167 (sample SAMEA4398238) | marine metagenome | biome: Polar Biome; feature: [MES] marine water layer (ENVO:01000295) within the mesopelagic zone...; material: water (ENVO:00002006), including particulate matter (ENVO:01000060) such... | reverse complement strand
CATAAGCCAGCTATTGCTCAATCAAGCGCCTTGTTCTTGAAAATTAATCCTCATTAAAATTTGAACCATTAATTAATTTGATTGGTATAAGATACAGAATACTGTCCAACTAAAGTATTTGCAGTTTTTAAAAGTATCTAATCAAAATAAGGTATATTACAAATAACAAACCCGAAATACACTCGTCTTTTAAAGGTAACTCTGATGAAAAAAACGTCAAAAATAGTTTGTATCCTATTAGCAATATTTACCAGCTTTAGTTTGTTAGCAACTGACTTAAAAGTAGGTGAACCAGCACCAAACTTTACATTACAAGCAACCAACGGTGATTACTATCAACTGAGTGATTACAAAGATAAACAAGTAGTGGTTTTAGCTTGGTACCCAATGGCTAATACTCGAGGGTGTACTATTGAATGCAAATCATTGGTAGAGAAGGGCCATTTAATTAGAGAGTACAACGCAAGCTATTTTATGGCCAGTGTTGACCCTTTAGATAAGAACAGAGACTTTGCCAAGAAAACAGGAGCAGATTTTCCTATGTTAAGTGACCCATCGAAAGAAACAGCTAAGGCATACGATGTGTTAAATATAATGCGAGTTGCGAGTCGAGTTACTTTTTATATATCTAAAGAAGGTAAAATATTGAAAATAGATGATGATATCAACACGAAAACTGCTGCTGAAGATATAGCTAAGCATTTAAAAGAACTTAATGTAGAACCCGCTTTATCTAAATAAATGGCGTGAATTTTTATATTTTTGAAAAAACTAATAGACGATTATTGGCTGGCATCGCATGATCGTCAATTAAATTTAGCCTGCTGAATTTGCTAGTAATAAAATTGCTTCCATATCTCGAATGCAGGTTATCTTTAGGTAAAGGCCAAGTTAAGTGAGGTAGGTGCTTGCCAAAGAAAATAGCATGTTGCCCAGTGCTAAATCCAATTTCTAAAACATGCTTATTGCTTATTTGTTGTTCAAAATACGTACAGTTTGAACCTTAAGTTATACTTCACAGAGCCGATACTTTAGGTATACTTTGATCAAGAGAGGTAAATATCATGAGTTCATCAATTAAACCAAATGCTACATTTAGCCAAGATGTTCGAGTATCAGCAAAAACGTCGGATAAAACAGACAACAGCCCAATGGGGCAGCAAGTATCCGAGCTTGCACATGAGAAAACAATAGGAAAAGTGCAAGAGCCTATTTCTGTCATCAATAAAAAACAGCTTAATGCTGCCATTATAGAATCTTCGTTGAAATTCAATACTACAATCGGCGACCAGCCACTGTCACTGCTATTAAAAACAGCCTTGCAGGGAATAAACGAAGCCCTAAAAGGGATGGGGGTTGATAACAGTGTTGAAGACGCTTATAAGTCGGGGATTGATTTCAGTCCCGAAGCGACGGCAGAGCGTATTGTTTCTTTTAGTACCCAGTTCTTAAGTTCTTATCGAGAGCAGCATCCAGAAATGGGGGAAGAAGAATCGTTAACTGCTTTTGCTAATATTATTAGTGGAGGCATCAATCAAGGTTTTGGTGAAGCCAAGGATATACTCTCAGGATTAAAAGTATTAGAGGGAGATATTACCGATAATATTGATAAAACCTATGCGTTAGTTCAAGAAGGATTACAGTCTTTTGTCGATTCTTTTAGTGGAACCAAAGACGAACAACCCGCACTGTAATTACTAGAATTTATTGATGGACACTTATACAATACAATATAATCAAATTGGTATAATGAAAACGTTAAATAAAGGTTGAACTAGTTTTGTCTGAAAAAGTAATTAAATTCGCATTTGAAAAGCACAATAAAAACAGTACTCGATATAAAGAAGTACCTGAAAACGGTATGCCACCAGTTTTAGGATCTATCTACGTGCAAAAATGGTTTGCGGGTGGTAGTAAAAATATTGAAGTGACTATCAAGACAGAAGATATTTGAACGGGTTAACCTTTATTGACCAATTAGAATCGACGAAAGATTTGATCAGTGAAGTTGAGTGGTATCAACAGTTTGCTTTTTAGCATAAACACAGATGTGTATTTTTTAATCGGTTATACTTATCCCAATTATTCTTTTATTTCTACTTAAAATATGCAGTTAAAATCATTTTTATTAACTATTAGCTTATTAATATCTTTACCCTGTTTTGGTTATCAAAAGATTACCGTCGCATTTGGTGATGCACTTGCACCTTGGGTAATGCCTAAAACAATTAAAAAGTAATGGCCGTTATGAAAAAATATTTTCATCATACTCTTCAAGTCACTAGGTTACATTTTTAGCTAACTAGAATTTAATAAAAAATAAATTGAACTTATTTAATAAAGAAGACTCTTATTTAATAGTAATGTTATTTCCCTTAGTGTTTCATGTTTTACGCGTTTCTTGGCAACAAGTAAACGCGTTTTTTTTGCCTAAATATTAGGGTTATATTAGGTGTGGTTTTTTTGATGTTTCTTATTTTAAAGCTAAGGCGATAACGCCCCCAGTATGAGTTATAATATTTAAATTAGTAGAAATAACTAACACCTTTATGGAAAATTTAGCCTTTAAGCCTTAATTGATTTGGTACATACCTTAAAACCTATAACGAACCATTATTCGTAAAATCCGAATATAACAACATGGATATTCGAATATATGTTACCAATATCTTATGCTAAATTAAGCTTACTATCATATTATCCAAAAGTGAAATTCGATGCTATGTCCACAATGTCAACTACCTTTGATTGTTAGTAAACTTCAGTCTGTGGAAATTAACGAATGTCCTAAATGTCACGGGGTATGGTTAAAGTCTGAGAGTATAGAGAAATTAATAGAACAAATACCATCTCCTGAAAAGCCAAAGCAAACCCAGCCCAATAACCAAAACAAGGTAGAACAGCACGCACAAAATAAAAGTAGAAAGCGTCCACACTTTTTATCAGGTGCATTTGATATTAATGACGACTGGTAATTATCTCTTCAACATTTGTATGAATTTAACATTAAAACTGTAAGGGTTTATTTCACCAGTTGAATAATATTTATATTTAAGATAAAAACTGTTTGCTTGCTGCGGTTACAATTTCAAGAATGGCGGGATGCTTTAACCGCCGCTCTGGAGATATAATATAATAACGCTCTTTAATTTCGTCGGTACGCCCAATAATATTAACATCGTATTTATCTGCAACGTATTCTTCAATGAGTGTTGGACTACTAAAAACACCAAAACCCGCTTGTCCAAATGATTTCATCAACGCACTGTCGTCGAACTCTGCAACAATGTTTGGCGATATATTATTCTTTTCCAACCACGATGATAAGCGTGTTCTGACTGCTGATTTTTTACTTTGTATTAGCCAAGGTAACTCTGATAAAGAGTGAGGGAAATCACTGCTGCAATTTTGCAATAATGATTCTGTCGCAAAAAAAGTAAAACCACTTTCAACAAGTAGATGATTGTATGCTTTCACATGATTACCCAACTGGATCGGTTGGTCTGTCAATATACAATCTAAATTATTAACCGCTAAGTCTGCCAATAAACTATTTTGATCACCTTCCATACAAATCAAGCGTACCCGCTCTCTCATCTTTAACACAGGTGAAAGTAGTTGGTGCGCCAATACTTTAGGTATTATGTCTGTTATTCCTACCGTAAATGTATGCCATAACACGGGTTGCTGTCTTTTTAATATATGTTTTATTTCATCACCCAGTTGAAAAATTTCTTCAGCATAGCTGTAGATTAATTGCCCCATTTCTGAAGGAAATAATTTTTTTCCTTTACGATCAAATAAATTAACACCAACTTGGGCTTCAAAACTGGTAATTTGTCCACTTATAGTTTGTGGTGTTAGATTTAATCTTGTACTTGCCTTGCTAATACTCCCTTCGGTAGCAACGACATAAAAATAAAACAGATGATTATAGTTAAGTGGGCTCATATATTAGGACACCAAGTATTAGGACACAAGTATTAGGACACCAAGTTTTTTCGATTATAATATCAATAATATTCGAATTTACCTACAACAACAAGTGAGTTATAAATAAAGTGTGTCCTATAAAGTACCTACTTGGATCATTATATTATTTTGTAAAAATAGCATGCACTATTGAAACTAGCTGTAAATGAGGCAAAAGGAATGAAGATTGATATTCAGAACGCTTTAGTTGATTTCGACCATACATTAGAAGTTGATATTCAGCGAAGACTAATGCTCGCATTGTCAAAAATGAAATCGCATATTTCTTCCATCACTTTTATCATAAGAGATGTTGTTAATAAGGCAGGTAAACAAGCTAAATATTGTTCGTTAACTATTACACTTAAACGACTGTCAGACATATTAATTGAAGAAGTTCAAGTAGACCTTGATAGCGCTATAGATCGTGTCATTCAAAAAGCAACTCGTCTCCTTTCTCGTAAAATTTCATCAGGAAGAAGTGAAAACTTATGAAGCTACATACCATCAGTTTATTTTTAACTTTAGCCGCTTTTTGGCTGCTCAATTCAGGCCACAATACCATGCTGATTTTGGCGCTTGGCCTCGCATCTATCATCTTGGTTTTAGCTATTGTTCGTCAAATGGATGTGGTTGATCAGGAATCACAGCCACTCTATTTAACCCGTAGAATTTTCACCTACTATATATGGCTTATTAAAGAAATAATTCAAGCTAATATCATCGTGGTAAAACATATTTGGCTAGGTAATAAAAGCATATCTCCGACGCTAGGTAGGATTAAAATCAGCCAAAAAACCGATATGGGGAAGGTGATTTATGCAAATTCCATTACTTTAACCCCAGGCACTGTAACAATCGATCTCATAGATGACGAAGTTATAGTACACGCACTACTTCAAAAAGATATTGAATCATTACTCGCCGGTGAAATGGATCGCCGAGTTAGTTTGTTGGAACGCTAATGCTAATTGCTGCCACGTTCGCTATTTTTATTGTCATGATTTTAGCCATCATAAGAGGGATTGTTGGTCCCACACTTTATGATCGGATTTTGGCTGTCAATATGTTTGGCACTAAAACCGTGCTGCTGATTTCATTATTAGGTTTTGTTATGGGACGGCCTGAATTTTTGGATATCGCAATTGTCTATGCGCTTATCAACTTTATCAGTATCATTGGCGTTTTACGTTACTCAGATACTAATGAATTTAAGCATTCGCCTACCGATAATAAATCGTTGAAACAGGAGCCATAAATGGACATTATTCTAAATATTAGCGGTGGATTATGTTTATTTATCGGCTGTTTCCTCTGTATATCAGGTGGTGTTGGTATTTTACGTTTTCCTGATTTTTATACCCGTATGCATGCTGTTGGTGTCACCGATACTTTAGGAGCAGGGATGATGTTAATGGGTCTGATGTTTTACAGTCCTGATTTTTTAACGTTTTCAAAGTTAGTAATGATTCTACTACTTACCCTGCTGATTGGCCCTACTACCAGTCATGTATTGGCAAAAGCCGCAATGCGTAATGGGCTGATGCCAGAGTTAGAGAAAAATGATAATAACAAGGAGACAAGCTCATCGAATTCTTGATTAATATTGTTTTACTAACGTTATTACTGGTGGTTGCTTTTGCCATTATAAGAATGAAAGATCTATTCGCAGTAGTAATGTTATTGGGTATTTATGGTCTATTATCTGCTAGTTTTTTTGTTGCTATGGATGCAGTCGATGTCGCTTTTACCGAAGCTGCTGTCGGCGCTGGCATATCTACCTTGTTGATGTTGGTAGTCATTACCATGACTGGACGCAGTGAAAATACAAAACGACATAAACCTTTGCTGGCACTCATTGTCATTATGTTTACGGGTGGTTTGCTGATCTATGGCACGTTAGATATGCCCTATTTTGGCTCCGCAGATGCCCCTATTCATGATCATGTCGCCCCTCGTTACCTTAATGATTCAACGAAAGAAACAGGCATACCGAATGTCGTCACATCAGTGCTTGCAAGTTATCGAGCATTCGATACTTTTGGTGAAGTTGTTGTTATTTTTACTGCGGGTATTGGGGTGCTAGCGCTGTTATCCGTTGTTCGTCGTCCCGAAGATAGTGAAAATATCACTTCTGTAAATGACTCTATGCATGAACAGCATCTTGTTATTCGCATCGTTACTAAAATATTGCTCCCGTTCATTTTATTGTTTGCACTCTATGTGCAATTTCATGGAGACTTTGGCCCCGGTGGTGGTTTTCAGGCAGGAGTGATCTTTGCGGCAGCTATTATTTTATATGCTATGTTATTTGGATTAAATACTGCACGTAAAGTCATTAATCAATACTTTATTCAGTTAATTGCTGCTATTGGTGTTTTGTTGTATGGCTGTGTTGGCCTAGTTTCTTTGCTTAACGGTGGGAATTTCTTTGACTACAATGTTTTATCTGATGATCCCGTTGCCGGTCAGCATTTGGGGATTTTAATAATCGAGTGGGGCGTAGGTTGCACGGTTGCATCAGTCATGATCATTATCTTTTTCAATTTTGCCGGTCGCAGAGAAATACAGCAGCACAATAAAAACGTTCACAATAGTGATCTGGAGTCATCAAAATGATCATGGGACTTTTTAATGACTGGGTTGTGGTGGTACTCATGATGTGTGGACTTTACATTGTTATTGCCCACGGTAATTTAATTAAAAAATTAGTAGGACTCGCTATTTTTCAAACCTCTGTATATATTTTCTATATTAGCATGGCAAAAGTTGAAGGGGGTACAGCGCCCATATTAGCTGATGGTATAAAACAATTCTCTAATCCTTTACCTCATGTTTTAATTCTCACCGCGATTGTTGTTGGCATTGCGACCACCGCTTTGGGTCTTGCGCTAGTGCTTCGCATTAAAGAAGCTTATGACAGCATTGAGGAAGAAGATGTTCAAGCTTTAGATAATAAAACTCAAGCAGAATCACAACAACAAGTAACAGAAGGTGATCAAGCGTGATGTCACATCTGCCAATTTTACAAGTAATTGTGCCGCTAATGGCAGCGCCTTTATGCTTGCTATTAAGACGACCTCATTTAGTTTGGTTATTTTCACTGTTCGCTAGCACGTTAGCGTTTATTATCAGTCTCTTATTGTTACAACAAGTGATGACTTCAGGAGTCATCAGCTACGCATTGGGAGGCTGGCAAGCACCGTGGGGTATCGAGTATCGAATTGATAAGCTCAATGCGTTTTTGTTATTGATTATTTCAGCAATTAGTACGGTGGTTTTAATTGCCGCCCAAACTAGCATAGAAAAAGAAATTCCCAAGGATAAGCACACCCTTTTTTATGTTTTATATTTGTTATCGCTAACAGGTATGCTGGGTATTGTCTCTACAGGAGATGCATTTAATGTGTTTGTCTTTCTTGAAATATCATCGCTATCGGCATATGCATTAATTGCTTTAGGCAAAGACAGACGAGCACTTTGGGCTTCTTATCAGTACCTGATCATGGGAACTATTGGCGCTACTTTTATATTAATTGGCATCGGTCTAATGTATCAAATGACCGGCACACTGAATATGGAAGACCTCTCGCAACGCTTGCCAGAGGTTGCTCAAACACGGACTGTATTTACCGCCTTTGCTTTTATTATTGTTGGCGTCTGTTTAAAATTAGCCTTGTTCCCCCTTCATTTATGGTTGCCTAATGCCTACGCATATGCGCCATCCATTGTCACTGCTTTTTTTGCTGCAACGGCAACAAAAGTCGCAATTTATTTACTTATTCGCTTCACTTTTACCGTATTTGGACTTTCTTTTTCTTTTACGACATTACCTTTGCAAAGTTTGTTCTTGGTGCTTGGTTTGACGGGGGTATTTGTTGCTTCTAGTGCGGCTATCTACCAAAAAAATGTCAAGCATGTGTTTGCTTATTCAAGCATAGCGCAGGTTGGCTACATTATTGTCGGACTTAGTACCAGTACCATTACGGGTTTAACGGCAACTTTACTGCACTTGTTTAACCATGCACTCATGAAAAGTGCCATTTTTTTAGCGCTAGGTGCTGTGGTTTATCGACTCGGTACTAGCCAACTGAGTAGTTTTCATGGTTTAGGTCGTCAAATGCCACTGACTATGGCCGCCATTGCCATTGGTGGATTAAGCTTAATTGGCGTGCCTCTCACCGTAGGTTTTGTTAGTAAATGGTATTTATTGATCGCATTAATTGAGAACGGTTGGTGGCCTGTAGCCGTACTTATTCTGTTAGGATCATTACTCGCGGTAGTTTACGTGTGGCGTATTGTAGAAGTTGCCTATTTTAAAGAGCCGTTAGCTGGAAGTGTGCCCGTAAAAGAAGCGCCAGTGTTGTTTCTGATCCCTATATGGATGCTAATTATAGCGAATATCTATTTTGGTATAGATACCCGCCTTAGTGTACAGGTCGCACAATCTGCAGCGCAGAGTTTATTTGGAGTATCACCATGAGCTTTTCTTTAGAAGTGATGCTACAACTCGCTATTGTGATACCTTTGCTGACAACGTTCGGCATTTTTGTTGCAGGTAAACACCCAAACATTCGAGAATCCGTAACAATTACAGCAAGTATAATATTGCTGTATATCGTGATAAATTTATATCAAAGTATCACATCAGGGAAAACGGTCAGTGTCTTTTGGTGGGAGCTCATCCCTAGTTTAAGCATTAGTTTTTCCATTGAACCACTAGGCATGTTGTTCGCGTTAATCGCCAGTTTCCTATGGTTGATCACTACATTTTACGCTATTGGTTATATGCGTAGTCATCAGGAAGAAAACCAAACCCGTTTTTATGCGTGTTTTGCTTTAGCTATTAGCGCCGTAATGGGCATTGCCTTTGCTGAAAATCTCTTCACATTATTCATCTTTTATGAAGTATTGACCCTTTCTACCTATCCCCTAGTTACCCATGCAGGCACCGAAAAAGCCAAACAAGGTGGCAGAGTTTATTTAGGTATTTTATTAAGTACTTCAATTGCCTTTTTTCTATTGGCTATAGCCTGCACTTGGTTTATCACTGGCACGTTAGATTTCAAACAGGGTGGCATATTTGATACTAACGTTGATAAAACCGTGGCAGGAGCATTGTTAGTACTGTTTATCTTTGGCATTGGTAAAGCCGCAATTATGCCTTTTCATCGCTGGTTACCCGCAGCAATGGTCGCACCAACACCAGTAAGTGCATTATTACATGCTGTTGCTGTGGTAAAGGCTGGTGTTTTTACTATTTTAAAAGTCTGTGTGTTTATTTTTGGTTTAGATTTATTAGCGATATTACCAACAACTCAATTCTTACTTTATTTGGCAGGAGCATCAGTTTTACTGGCCTCAATCGTGGCTATGCGACAAGATAATTTAAAAGCAAGACTGGCCTATTCGACCATCAGCCAATTGGGCTACATCACGATAGGCGCGCTTTTAGCGACTTCTTCAGGTGTTATTGGTAGCTCTATGCATATCGCTACCCATGCTTTTGGTAAAATCACCTTGTTTTTTTGTGCAGGTGCTATTTTGGTAGCCGCACATAAGTCAAAAATCAGTGAAATGCGTGGCCTTGGTCGTCAAATGCCGCTCACGATGATGGCATTTTTTATTGCCAGTCTCAGTATTATTGGGGTGCCACCAGCAGCAGGAACCTGGAGTAAGTGGTTTTTGTTAATGGGCACGATGGAAGCCGAGCAATGGACATTGATGGTGGTGCTAATGCTCAGTTCTTTGCTTAATATCGCTTATTTATTACCTATCCCCTTTCATGCTTTTTTCTCCAATACTTTATCCGAAAATCAAGGTAGATCAGCTAGTAAAGGAGACCCCTTAAACTTAGATTCAGACTTAGACCACACACAAACACAAGCACAAATTAAAGAAGCGCCATGGCCTTCTTTAATCGCGATTAGTATTACCACGTTGGGTTGCTTAATCCTGTTTATCTATCCGCAACCTTTATTTGATTTGGCGACGGCAATTCTAGCTGGCAGGGAATAATTCATGAAAAATGAGAAAGATCACTTATTTGATGATCCAAAGAATGTAAAACGTGTTTTATACATCCTTTATGGCTGTTGTGCGCTACTGCTTATTTTAGACTTTGTTATTCACCGTCATGTCATGCACAGCTGGGAGAATCTGTGGGGGTTCTACCCTCTTTATGGCTTTGTTGGTTGTGTGATCCTCGTACTGGTTGCCACTTGGATGCGAACTTTTCTTATACGTGACGAAGATTATTACGACAAAACAGATATGAATAATTCAGATCAGACAGACACAGAAAAGTTAACAAACAAACGTACTTCAGAAACAGGAGTTCATCATGTGGATGATTGAAATCCCTGCTTTTGTCCCTTTTTTCATCGGCGCTTTAATTGCCCTCTTTACCCGAGGAGTTTTACGCAATACTTTAATGATAGCCGTTCCCATAATCAGTGCGTTGCACCTATGGATGGTACCTGAAGGTATTCATTTGCAATTTGCTTTTCTTGATTACCAGCTTAGTCCTTATCGTGTCGATAAGTTAAGCCTGATGTTTGGCTATGTCTTTCACATTGCTGCGTTTATTGCCATTATTTACTCGTTACATGTTAAAGACACTGTACAACAAGTGTCGGCAATGTTGTACGCAGGTAGTGGTTTGGGCGCTGTCTTTGCTGGTGATTTATTGACCTTATTTGTTTTCTGGGAGCTGCTTGCGTTTACGTCAGTCTTTCTTATTTGGGCACGACGAACTCAACGTTCTTATACCGCGGGCATGCGTTATCTTATTATTCAAGTGCTTTCAGGGGTCATTCTTTTAGCGGGAGCACTTTTTTATGCTGCTGAAAATGGCACCTTAGCATTTGGTTATATTGGTCTTGATGGCATTGCCGGTTGGCTAATTTTTATTGCTTTTGGCATTAAGTGTGCGTTTCCTATCGCCCATAACTGGCTCACCGACGCTTATCCTGAAGCGACGGTTACTGGTACTGTTTTTCTTAGCGCTTTCACCACTAAAGTTGCTGTTTATGCGTTAGCTAGAGCATACCCTGGTACGGAGCTGTTGATTTACATTGGCGCGGCCATGACCTGTTTCCCAATATTTTTCGCTGTCATTGAAAATGATTTACGTCGAGTATTAGCCTATAGCCTGATCAACCAAGTAGGGTTCATGGTGGTTGGTATAGGCATAGGAACTGCACTGGCTATTAACGGAGCAGTATCTCACGCATTTAATGATGTCATTTTTAAGGGGTTGTTATTTATGTCGATGGGTGCGGTATTACACATGACGGGCAAGATCAATGGCTCTGATCTGGGCGGTCTTTATAAAACAATGCCCAAAACGACCATCTTATGTATCGTTGGCGCGGCTTCTATTTCAGCATTCCCTCTTTTTAGCGGTTTTGTGAGTAAATCAATGGTGATGTCTGCTGCGCTTGAAGAAGGTTATGACTGGATTTGGCTAATGCTATTATTTGCTTCTGCGGGTGTCTTTCATCATGCCGGTATAAAAATCCCTTATTTTGCTTTTTTCGCCCATGACTCAGGTATTCGCGTAAGCGATCCACCTAAAAACATGTTATTGGCAATGGCTATCGCGGCAGGGCTTTGTATGGCAATTGGTATCTATCCAGCAGCACTGTATTCTTTATTGCCTTATGACACAGGGTACAATCCGTATGATGCAACCCACGTTTTAGCCCAGACACAATTATTGTTCTTCTCGGCTTTAGCCTTTGTTTGGCTTAACCTAAAAGGACTATATCCGCCAGAGCTTCGCTCAACAAATTTAGATTTTGACTGGGTATATCGCCGCGCTATGCCAACGGTATTGCAAAATATATTCAGCGTTATTTGGAAAACAGATCGTATAGTACGCGATAAGTTAAAAGGGCAACTAAATATTTCTTTTACTTATCTCGCTAGAAAAAATAATCGACTCAGTGGTTTGCTCTCACGAAATTACCCTTCAGGCAGTATGGCATTGTGGGTTGCCGTGGTGCTAGCTATCTATTTATTCCTTAGCTTTATTAAATAATGTTTGGTTTACTCTTTATATGAGCTAAGTTTATAAGTCACTACTTTACCTAATGCTCAATATCAATGAGCTGCCAACAATTAGTAACAAGTTTACTTTTTTTAGCCAATAAAGGAATAGATCCTAGAACACAAAATACCATCTGCACTGCACGAGATGCCCATAGAGTGAATGCAATATTATCCACTAGTGGTAGGTATGATTAGTCGGGAGAGTTCGCTTTTTCTGTAGGCTTGCCCGCAAAAAGCGGTGTCGGTGGGGGTGTTATTGCTATTGTGCCGGGTTACGGTGTTATTTGTGCTTGGAGTCCCCCGTTAAACAATTATGGTAATTCAGTTGTCGGCATGAACCTAGTGGCATGAGTGCTATGTCTGTAACGGCACAAAAAATCTTAAATTAAGTTTAAAAACTTAAGGCGTTTTGTGCATATTTACATAGAAAACCAACACCTCATTGCTATAGAATGGTTATTTTCTCATTGCATTAAGAAGCGTTTTCATAACATCGTTAATAATTGACGTTTTTATGAACAAACGAAAATCAGCCGATAAATCAAGTTCTATTTAGTTTGATAAATATTGATATCAAGCTTTCTCGATGCCTGTGCAACAATAATTTTTTCGGTAAGTTTACGGGCTTCTTCTTTTAATTTATCAAAATAATGTTATGCGGTATTACCACCGTCGATAGAAATGGCTGTTCCGGTGATTTGCGCCGCACAATCAGATGCAAGATATAAACATAAGGCTGCCACTTCATCAGGTTGGGTGATGCGGCCAGTTAAGCTATCAGCGTTGTTTTCAATCATCGCCGTTTCATAATCAATTCCACGTTGATCTGACTCTATTTTTAGCATTGGCGTATCAACATCACCTGGGCAAATTGCATTAATACGAATTTTATCTTTAGCATGGTCTATTGCCATTGCTTTAGTCAGTAGTACCAAACCGCCTTTACTTGCACAATAAGCAGCAGCAAGAGCTCCTCCTTGTAAACCCCAATCAGAAGCAATATTAAGTATTGTCCCCCCATTTTTAGTCATATGAGAAATTGCCGCTCTCGATAAATAAAAAGGCGCATTTAAATTAACGGCTATGGTTTCTAGCCATTGTGTATCCGTAGTATCAATCGCGGTAGAGCGATGAATAATGCCAGCACAATTAATTAAGATATCTAGGCGACCAAAACTTGCTATCGTAAAGTTAATCAGCTCTTCACAAGCGGTACTTTTTGTTAGATCGCCTGCCCATATAATCGCGTTAGTTAAAGTGTTTGCCACCGCGTTAAGACGATCTTCATTACGACCAGCAAGTACAACGTTAAACCCTTGCTGATGAAATTTTAGTACTGTAGCCGAACCTATACCTGAACTTGCGCCAGTAATAACCACTACTTTACTCATATCATACTCCATAAAAGCGCTGTTAAAATTACGTCAATTGGTATTTCTTAGCTACTGATTGATTTAGTTTCTAGAAAATCATCAAAACCAAACTCTCCCCATTCACGGCCATTGCCCGATTGTTTAAAACCACCAAACGGCGAAGTATAATAATGTGAAGCACCGTTAATACAGATCATACCTGCGCGTATTTTCCTGGCTATTCTCTGTGCTCGATCGGGATTTTCAGATTGAATCCAGGCAGCTAAACCATAAGGTGTATCATTGGCAATTTCAATGGCCTCAGCTTCATCAGCATAGGGAATCATTACCAATACTGGGCCAAAAATTTCCTCTTGAGCAATGGTCATATTGTTAGTTACATTGCTGAAAATAGTGGGTTTGGTAAAGTAACCTGTTTCAAAGCCTTCAGGCTTACCTACACCACCAGCAAGCAATGTTGCCCCTTCATCAATACCCGCTTGGATCATTGATTGAACTTTTTGAAAGTGACCTTCACTGACTAATGGGCCGATATGATTACCGTGTTCGGCAGGGTTGCCAACGTTAATTTTAGCAACGGTGGTTTTAGCAACATCAACGGCCTGTTGATAGTGACTAGCAGGAACTAACATTCGTGTAGGTGCGTTACACGACTGTCCTGCGTTACTCATACACCCTAATACGCCACGTTTAATCACTTTTTCAATATTGGCGTCATCCAATATGATATTAGGTGACTTTCCGCCCAGCTCTTGTGCAACACGTTTAACGGTATCTGCTGCCGATTTTGCAATAGCAATGCCAGCACGAGTTGAACCAGTGAAAGATACCATATCAATGTCTTTATGTGCTGAAATGGCACAGCCAACACCCATGCCATCACCATGAACCATGTTATACACACCAGCGGGGTAACCCGCATCATGTATCATTTGTGTAAATAAATGCGCTGATAAAGGGGCAATTTCACTTGGCTTGAGTATCATTGAACAACCGGTTGCTAGTGCAGGTGCTACTTTACAAGCGATTTGGTTAATTGGCCAATTCCAAGGCGTGATAAAACCACAAACCCCAATGGGCTCTTTAACTATTTGTGCATTGCCTATAGTACGTGAAAATTCAAATTCTTTTAGTACGGCTAACGTTGATTCAATATGACCTTTACCACAATCTGCTTGTGCGTTTGTAGCAAAGTCGATAGGTGCGCCCATTTCTAATGAAATAGCATGAGCCATTGCATCATAGTTATCCATGTATTGCTTTAATAATGACTCTAATAACGAAATACGCTCTTCTACGCTGCTGTAACCAAAAGTAGAAAAGGCAGTTTTCGCAGCGGCTACGGCTAAATCAACATCTTGACTTGAGCCTAAAGAAATAGTGGCAATTTCTTGTTCAGTTGCTGGGTTAAACACAGCAAAATCTTGTTTAGCTAATGGGTTAACCCATTGACCATTAATATAAAATTGACGACAGTCTTTCATGTAAATCTCCAAATTCATTGTTCATGTTAATGTGAATGTGTACGCCTATTTGTAGCCATGCACACAGTTATACTATTTTTTTGCGTTGAATCGTTTGTGTATTGCATCGCCAAAAGCTGCGAATAAACCTGATGATAGTTTGTCTTGTTTATATTTCCATTCAGGGTGCCATTGCACGCCAACAGCGAAATTACCATTTTCATTACAGCTAATTGCTTCAACTAAGCCATCAGGAGCTGACGCTACTACTTTTAAGCCTATACCTAGCGTTTTGATTCCTTGGCCATGTAAAGAATTCACTTTATGTGTAGTTTCACCTAGTATATTCGCTAGTATGCCATCAGGTGCTAGGCTTACTTCATGTGCTGGCGCATATTGTTCAATACGTGGTGCGCTTTTATTTTCACGGTGCTCAATAAACTGGTCATGATGATATAAGCATTGATAGAGCTCACCACCCATGGCCACATTTAACTCTTGCATACCGCGACATACCGCTAATAAAGGAATGCCTTTTTCAATAGCAAGCCTAATTAAGGGAAGGCTAGAGCCATCTCTTTGGCTATCATGGCTATCGGGTGTTGCTGATTTTTCATCACCGTAATGATGAGGCTCTACATTAGAGGGACTTCCTGGGAAAAATACACCATCAAGTTGCTCAAAAAAATCAGTATCAAAAAATTCACTTAGTGACTCAAGATCTTCTGCTGCAGGTTGTGCAGGAATTAAAAGTGGAATTGCATTCGCGCCGTGGGCAATCGCATTTATATATTTCTCCCCGACACCATGAAAACCATTAACACCATTTTTAATCACGTCGCAGACTATACCAATAACGGGTTTTTTAAAGTTCACCTTAGTTTTTCTCCTCATACAACTCTTTAGGGGTAATCCAATAGAGCGGTTTTTATGTGAAACTATTATTTCAATTGGTATTAGACATGAACAGAGCAAATGCGGCTATAACCCAATAGTGTAGTCGCACTATGCGAGCGTTTACAACACACAGAGGTCAGAAATGAATTCCAACACAACGCCATTAAATAAGTTAGATAAAGCACATTTTTTACACCCTTTTACTGACTTTAAAGAATATAAAGCAACCGATACTGCTATTTATACTAAAGCTGAACATATCTACATTTACAATGAAGAAGGTAAACAGTTAATTGATGGTATGTCTGGGCTATGGTGTTGTAACTTAGGTTATAGCCAACCCAAAATTAACGAAGCTATTACTAATCAATTAAACACATTGCCTTTTTACAACAACTTTTTCCAGTGTGCGGCTGATGTTTCAGTGCAAATGGCTAAAGCGCTTGTTGATATTTCTCCTGCGCAATTTAATCATGTTTTCTTTACTAACTCAGGTTCAGAAGCTAACGATACTAACATTCGTTTAGTTCACCGTTACTACGATTTACTTGGCAAGCCAAACAAGAAAATTTTCATTAGTCGTCATGGCGCTTACCACGGTTCAACTATTGCTGCCGGCTCCCTTGGTGGTTTTGGCGGCATGCACAAGCAATACACAGGTCTTAGCTATGTAGAACACATTGGTCAACCAAACTGGTTTACTGAAGGTGACGACATGGATAAAGGTGAATTCGGTATCAAAGTTGCTCAAGAATTAGCGGCTAAAATTGATGAAATAGGTGAAGAAAATGTTGCGGCGTTTATTGCTGAACCCATTCAAGGTGCTGGTGGCGTTATTGTTCCACCTGAAACTTATTGGCCAGAAATTTCACGTATCTGTAAAGAGCGTGATATTTTATTAATCAGTGATGAGGTTATTTGCGGTTTTGGCCGTACCGGTGACTGGTTTGGGGCAGAAACGTATGGCTATGAGCCTGATCTTATGACATTCGCCAAAGCGGTTACTAATGGTTATCAACCTTTAGGCGGCGTAATGGTTGGCGATAAAGTTGCTGATGTGCTTGCCAGTGACGGCGGTGAATTTACTCACGGCTTTACTTATTCAGGTCACCCAGCTGCATGTGCAGCAGGTATTGCCACTATCGACATTCTTAAGAATGACAAAGTAATTGAAAACGCGGCGGCAGATATTATGCCGTACTTCCAAGCACAGCTTCGTACCCTAGAAAGTCACCCAATTGTTGGAGAAGTGCGGGGTATGGGTATGGTTGCGGCTTTAGAAATCGCTAAAAACAAATCATGTAAAGAACGTTTAGCACCTGATTGTGCAGGCGGTGCTATGGTGAAAACTCATGCGATTAACCATGGCTTAATGGTACGTTCAGTAGGCGATGCGATTGTTACTGCACCCCCTATGGTTTGTACTAGAGAAGAAATTGATCTGTTAATTGCCCGTTTAACAATTGCCTTAGACTACACGGCCAAGCACTATGGTATAAAAACCTGATCGATATGGTATAAAAACCAAATTCAGATTAGCAAAAGGCCAAGTTATTTTTAACTTGGCCATTTGCGTTTTAATATCGCAACAAAATGGCTCAAATCAAGCTTATCCATTCTTGGATAGATGGTAAACAACATTCAAAGTGTGAAAATACGGATAAATTTGCACTTACTATTGTATTCACCATAATAATATTTATAGTAAGGTATCGCATCTAAAGCATTACAAATAATATGTCTCATGTAGCACAAATAGCTGATTTAACAGCGCGTTGGATTGATGATTTATCAGACCCCAATTTTCCGAAAAAATTAGCTTCAGGATTAAAGCAACTAGTTGAAAGCAACGATGTAACGATCATATTATTTCGGCACTCTGGTTTACCAACACTAGAATATTTTGATGACCCGATGAAAGGCGGTAGTCATAATATAGATTTGTTTGTGAAAGGCGCATTTTTAATTGATCCTTTTTACCTAGTAGCGACCCAGAAAAAACAACGAGGATTCTTTCATTTTAAAACTATAATTCCTTCAGGTTTTAAGCAAACAGAATATTATCGTACCTGGTATTGTAACTCCGGATTAAAAGATGAGTGTGGCTACCTTATTTCCTTGCCGAATGACGATTTCATCAATATATCTGTAGGCCGCACCGGAGGGCTGAAAAATTTTTCAAAAAAAGAATTAACATTACTTGATGAAATAACGCCTTTGATAGGGAAAGTCTGCCAGTGTCATTGGCAACAATTGCAAACCAGTGAAGACACGACCAATATCAAATTTAGAATGCAACATGCATTAGATCACTTTGGTGCTTCAATTTTAACCCAAAGAGAAAAGCAAGTAGTACACTTGATTCTGCATGGTCACACCACAAAAACAGTATCAGAAGAATTAAATATTGTAGTTGAAACGGTAAAATTACATAGAAAACATGCCTATGCTAAGCTTGATATTAACTCACAGTCTGAATTATTTTACTTATTTATTGACTCATTAATGAGTGTAGAAGAATATGTAGAAGGTGATCCGCTGTCTAATTATATGTAACCATACAATTAAACAACGGCTTGTTTTCATAGAATACTTAGTTACAAGTAGGTTTCGTATTCAAGCGCGGTTATTTGATTATTAAACTCTTCTAACTCTTGCTCTTTGGTTGCGATGAATACTCGTTGAAATTCTTTACCAAAATATTGAGCAATAAACTCTGAGCGCTTAAAATGCTCAATAGATTGCAACCATGAACTAGGTAAACTTGCTGGTGCTTGCCGATAAGCATTACCTGTAATTGGCTCAGGTGCCGTTAATTTATTTTCAATACCATATAACATACCCGCAATGATAGCCGTAGCAACTAAATAAGGATTAGCATCTGCTCCTGCTACTCTATGTTCAATGCGCATTGCTTTATGACTTCCTGCTGGTACTCTTAAGGCAACAGTGCGATTTTCATAACCCCAAGTAGCCGTCATAGGCACATGAGAGCCTTCTTTAAAACGGCGATATGAATTTAAATGCGGCGCAAAAATTAGCATGCTATCGTTTAACGTTGCTAAGCAACCGGCAATAGCATGTTGTAGTAATTCATTACCTTCATCAGTGCCATTATCAAAAGCATTATTGCCGTCTTTATCGAGTAAACTGCAATGCATATGCATACCATTTCCCGCTAAATCAGCAAACGGCTTGGCCATAAAGGAGGCACGTAAATTCAATTGTTTTGCTACGCCCTTGATGGTTCGTTGTAGCATAAGAGCTTGATCAGAAGCGACTAACGCATCGGGTTGATGGTATAAATTAATTTCATACTGTGAAGGCGCCGCTTCAGTAATTAGGGTATCGATGGGTAAGTTTTGTGCTTTGGCGGCATCGCGTACACCATGCATAAAATCGCTCATATCTTGCATGCAGTCTAAACCATAGGTTTGACCTGCATTAATACCTGATAAACTTTGTTGACTATGGATTGGTTGTCCTCTGGCATCATTACCTTTCTCAAACAGGCTAAATTCCATTTCAAAGGCAGGCATTGCCGACAAATTAAACTTTTCAAAGCGCGTGATAATGCTTTGCAATATATTGCGGACATCGTATTGACAGGGGCTGTTATTAAATTCATTCAATGACATCAGAATTTGTGCGGTCGGCCTTTTTAGCCATGGTACTGTAGTTAACGTACGAATGTCTGCAATACACATACCGTCTTCGTCGCCACTTTGGTAAACCCAGCTTACAGGGTCTCTTCCCCAAATATCAAAAGCAATGGCAGTCAGCGGTAATTTAAGTCCACCATTAATGACTTTAGAAATATTATCTCGTTCAATCCATTTACCCCGAAGCTTACCATTAATATCAGGTAACATAACTTCAAAAACTTCAATTTCAGGGTGGTCTTTTAGAAACTTATTTAAAATTTCTGTATTGCTTAAAGACATAATTATCTCTGTAAAATAGGGGTTAAAAAGGTTTAACCGAAAAGAAAAAAAGATCCCTAGAGCTAACTCTAGGGAAAAGGAAATAAAGGAAATAAAGGGAATTAAAAATTCATATCAAAACTAACACCAACAGTACGAGGTTTTGCTGGCCATACAAAGGTATTAGCTAAACCGAAACCATTTTGGTTGTCTGCATCAGCATTTTCCCAGCCACGCTCAAAGTATTTTTGATCGGTAACATTGTCGATATAGATACTAACCGACCATTCATCTTCACTTTCATACATGGCGCGCAAACCAAGCTCATTCCAACTACCAATTCTAGCGGTTTCATAATTACCTGGGCCACCATAAATTTCACTTTGGTAAACCCATTTGGCCATTAACGTCACTATGCCGGTATCCATATAATGAAAATATGAAGTGACCATTGAACCACTTAACTTCGGTGCCATGGGTAATTTGTTACCTAAAGTGCCATCACCTGCTTCTATTTCTTTGGTAATTTCGCTATCCATCCATGCACCCGCAATACGCAAATCCCAGTTATCTGTTGGTGTCCAATGCATATCAGCTTCTATACCTTGGTTTTTAGCTTCACCAACATTTTTTACTAATTGTGATCCCCCTTCAAAAATAATCATTTGCAAGTCTTGATAATCATAAGTGAAGTAGGCTAGGTTGAGCTGCATCGAGTTATCTAATAACATCATTTTTGAGCCAATTTCATAGCTTGTTGTCGTTTCAGGTTGAAAAGCAAGTGGTACACTGCCCGGTGCTAGCGGGCCGCCGTACTCTTGCGAACCATCATTTTTAATACCAAAAGTAGAGTAGCCGCCCGATTTATAACCTTGAGCAGCATTTGCATATAAATTAATCTTGTCGGTTAGTTTATACACCGCAGCAACGCGCGGGGTGAAATCGGTCCACGTATCTTTTGCTTGCACAAAATCTTCTGTGTACCATTCAAAAACAAAAGTATTACCTAGTGCACCACCAGAATCTAACACCTTAATGCTCATGTCTTTGGTATCGCTGGTGTAACGACCACCGAAAGTTAAGTCGAGCTTGTCTGATGCTTGCCAAGTAATATCACCATAAACAGACCAGCCCGTGTTCTTTAATATATTGATATTGGTTTCTGCTTTATTTTCTAATAAATCAGCAGGGTTTATGGCTTCTCCCCAATACTCAGTCCAAGCATCATCGGTACAGCCGGTCGCACCATCTATACCCTCGTCAGTTGCTAAAACAGCCGTACATAATGCATTTTCGCTATAGGCATTAATAAAAGTTGCATCAATATCTTCTTGATAAATACTCAGTCCAACAAACCCATTAATAGCGCCATCACCTTGATAATTTAATCTTAATTCTTGGCTAGCATAGTCAACCGTTTGATCTTGACCATAATTGTTAATAAGTTCGGGTTGGCCATCATAATCTTCTAAGTAAGCAAAATCATAGGTTTTATAACCCGTAATCGAGGTTAATAAAAATTCATCTGACAGGGTAAACTCTATATTGGCTTGTAGTGAAAGTATTTCACCACGATCATATCCCTTGCCTTTTCCCCAATCTATATTGACTTTATCTTTGGCTATGCCATTATTTTCAGTCCAGTACACTGAAGGGTCTTGCTCTCTGTCTTCGTAAGTTGCACGAAAAACAGCATCGACATTATCCCCTTCATAACGAAGTGATAAACGCGTTGAATTAATTTCACTGCCACCAAGATCACCGCCACCAGCGACATTCTCTAACCAACCCCCTTTACTAATAAAATTTCCTGCGGCGCGAAAGTACCAATTTTCGGTTAAGGGGATATTTACCATGCCTGTTAATTCTTGCGTATCGAACTGTGCAACGGTTACACCAACTTGAGCTTCGAAATCAGAAATAGGTTTGTTGGTGGTAATGTTAATGCCGCCAGCTATGGCATTTCGTCCAAACAATGTGCCCTGTGGGCCTTTTACCACTTCGGCACGTTCCATATCATAAAATGACATTTGTACACCGCCATTACGACCGGCCCATAAGCCATCAGTGAAAATAGCAACTGATGGGTCACCACCTATACCAAAATCATTAGTGCCTATACCTCGAATAGAAAGTGCATCAATAAAGCTATCTTCAGTTTTGCCATTAAAACCCGGGGTTAAATCAACTAAACCACGCACATCTTCAATACGAAGTTGATCCATCATGTCGCCATTAAAGGCTGACACTGCTACAGGTACTTCTTGCACAGACTGAGAGCGTTTTTGTACTGTAACTTCGATAACTTCTATTTTGCTCGCGAATGCACTGTTTAAGCCTAAAGCCAGAAACAATGGCGATAGCTTAAATAGATTGGGTGCAATGAGCTTTGATTTCTGATTCATAGTTAGACCTATTGTATTTGAGTTAAGTTTTCACTGCACCACCACGATGATAGTGCGAGACACGGTGTTTCATGTTGTTATTATTTTTTGTGTTAATTTTTATTCAAAATTAGATTAAATAATTTACAGATATCGGAACATACCCCTATCGCGTTAGACTTTAATTAATCATGTAATTTCAATATTATAGAAGTAAGGAGGAAAGCTCCCCTATAGGGGTAACTTAATCATAGCTTTTTTATGCAACACTGAATGACTAATAAAAATAGACCAATAATAATTAATTAGTTATTTTTATTAAAAACATCACAAAACATAGTCGATAGAAACCAATTAACTTGATAGAAGATATAGATTTATGACCGAAAAAATATTAGGGAAAAAAGATCTCATTCTTTTTACAGTTTCCGCTATTTTGCTATTAGATACGTTAGCCTCAGCTGCCTCGGTAGGTGTATCTAGCATTTTTTGGTGGTTATTTCTTGGCGTTGTATTCTTTATTCCTTTTGCGCTAATCAGTGCGGAAATGTCATGTTCATATCCAGAGCAAGGTGGCATTTATGCGTGGGTAAAAACCGCCTATGGTAGTCGCTGGGCAGCAAGAGCATCATGGAGTTATTGGATAAATACAGCCGTATGGATCCCCGCAATTTCTATATTATTTGCTGGTATATTTAAGCAAATGTTCATTCCAGAGTTAAGCCTTTATGGCCAGATTGCTATTGGTCTAACACTTACTTGGGTCACCGTGTTGGTCAATATTGTCAGTTTAGATATTGGTAGATTAGTGCCCGATACAGGCGCTATTTTTAAAATACTTATTTTTCTTATTTTAATTGTAGGCGCGTTTAATTATGTAGGTGAGTACGGTATGGCTAATGAGTTTTCAGTTGCGGCTCTTAAACCTGACTGGCAAGCCAGCTTTCAATATATTCCGGCAATTATCTATGGCATGTTGGGTTTTGAATTAGTGAGTGCTAGCAGTGAAGAAATGAAAGATCCAGCCCGAGACATGCCTAAAGCGGTGCTTATTTCTGCCGCAATTATTATTGTTCTCTATACACTAGGAACTATTGCTATGTTAGCGGCAATTCCTGCACAAGATATTAATCTAGTTGAAGGGCTAATGGATACCTTGAATCTTTTATTTGGACAAACACCTGTAGGGAAAACCTTTGCGATGGCTATTGGCATTGCTGCATTATTTACCTTTTTCTCCAACGGTGTTACTTGGGCTTTGGGTTGTAATCGTGCAGCTGCAGAAGCTGCAAAAATGGGCGAGTTGCCCGCGATTTTTGCTAAAGAAAGTAAAAAAACCGGCACACCATTCGGGGCTAGTATTATGATGGGTGTTGTGAGTACTTCAACCATAGTGCTTTATGGTTTTCTTGCCGGCTCAAATGAAGATTTATTCTGGTCGCTCTTTGCTTTTAGTGCCGTTATCTTTATGTTGCCTTATATCGCTATGATGCTGGCTTTTATAAAAGCCCGTGTTGAACAACCAAACCATATACGTCCATATAAAATACCTGGCGGTATATTCGTTGCTCGTTTATTAGCTTATTCGTGCATAATCGTATTAAGTTTTGCTATTGTTTTGTTTATCTATTCTCCTGCTGAGGGTATGCAATGGCCGGTATTTACAGGTGTTATTGTTACGTTAATTATTGGCGAATTAGCAATCCGTTCAGCTGAAAAAACAAAAACTGCAGCACGAGCAAATTTTTCACTCAGTAAGTATTAATTATTTAACAGTTAAAGAAGTGCAGCTGATATATATCCAAATCATATAAGCTGCTCTTTCATGTTTTTTTAACTGACTTTACTAACTTATAGTCGCATTTGAAAATAGCTTACTAATATCTTCTTCACTGTAATTAAGACTTTTTGATAACACCTGATAGCTATGTTCACCCAAGTCAGGTGACGCACTGTTATATTGTAATGGTGTCGCTGAAAGATTTATCGGTGATGCTATAGTATCTATCAGTTCCCCTTGTTGATTAGCAACTTGCCTTACCATTTCACGATGTTTGATTTGCGGATGATCAAAAACCTGTTCTAGGGTATTAACTGGCCCACAAGGCACCGCTACACGCTCAAGTTGCTCAATCCACCATTGCGTTGTATGAGAAGCAAGTTTGCACGCTACAATGGGTATGAGCTTATCTCGATTAATAACCCGTTGTTCGTTGGTAGCAAACCAAGGATCTTCTGCAATACTCGGGCACTGGGCTACTTGACAGAATTTGACAAATTGGTTGTCATTTCCTATCGCTAAAATAATGCTGCCATCTTGAGTAGCAAAGGTTTGATAAGGGACAATGTTGGGGTGTCCGTTACCTAATCTCTGCGGATTTTTGCCTGTAGCTAAATAGTTCATTCCCTGATTCGCCAATGTGGCTACTTGTACATCAAGAAGGGCAATATCAATGTGTTGACCTTCGTTTGTATGATGTCGCGCCATCAATGCTGCGAGTACTGCATTGCAACTGTACAAACCTGTCATCACATCAACAAGCGCAACGCCCACTTTCATTGGCATACCTTCAGGCTCACCCGTTATGCTCATCAGGCCACCTTCACCTTGAATCATGCCATCATAGCCAGCCTTAAGTGCGCTTGGACCACTTTGACCAAAACCAGTAATAGAGCAATAAACTAAGCGTGGATTAATTTCTTTTACACTTTGATAATCAAGGCCATATTTAGCAAGCCCACCCACTTTATAATTTTCAATAAGTACATCAGCCTGAGCAATTAAGTCTTTAATCACTTGTTGACCTTGCTCTTGGGTAATATCAATAGCAATGGATTGCTTATTACGATTCACACAGTGAAAATACGCCGCTTGCGGTGGTTGTTCTTCGCTCGCTCCTTTTATAAAAGGAGGACCCCAAAAACGTGTGTCATCGCCTTTTTTAGGACGTTCTACTTTGATCACTTCTGCGCCCATGTCAGCTAACATTTGCGAGGCCCAAGGCCCCGCTAATATGCGGCTTAAATCGACAACTTTTATGTTCCCTAATGCGCTAGTCATTAGCAAAAAGCCTGATAACCTGTGATGGCACGACCTAAAATTAGGGCATGAACATCATGAGTGCCTTCGTAAGTATTGACGGCTTCAAGATTCATTACATGGCGAATTACGCCAAATTCATCACTAATTCCATTACCGCCATGCATATCACGGGCAACACGCGCAATATCAAGTGATTTGCCACAGTTATTACGTTTCATTAATGAAATTAATTCTACCGGACATTGATTGGCATCCATTAAACGACCCATTTGTAAGCAGCCTTGTAAGCCAAGACTTATTTCGGTTTGCATATCGGCAAGTTTCTTTTGAATTAACTGATTTGAAGCTAAAGGGCGACCAAACTGTTGGCGGTCTAATGTATAGTTTCGAGCAGCATTAAAGCAAAATTCAGCAGCACCTAATGAACCCCAAGCAATACCGTAACGCGCTTTATTTAAACAACCAAAAGGCCCGGCTAAACCTTTAATTTCAGGGAACATATTTTCATCTGGCACAAAAACGTTGTCCATAACAATTTCGCCTGTTATCGAGGCACGTAAAGAAAATTTACCTTCAATTTTGGGTGCGGATAAACCTTCCATTCCTTTTTCAAGCACAAAACCTCGAATTTTACGATCTAGTTTTGCCCAAACAACAAACACATCGGCGATGGGCGAATTGGTTATCCACATTTTACTCCCTGTTAAAGAGTAACCACCGTCTACTTTAGTGGCGTGAGTAACCATAGAGGCAGGATCACTGCCTGAATTTGGCTCAGTTAAACCAAAACAGCCAACCCATTCACCCGACGCAAGTTTAGGTAAATACTTCATTCGTTGCTCTTCAGTGCCATACGCATAGATTGGATGCATAACCAATGACGATTGCACACTCATAGCGCTGCGGTAGCCACTATCTACACGTTCTACTTCACGTGCGACCAAACCATAACTAACATAATTAACTTCACTGCCGCCATATTTTGCAGGCAAGGTGGCACCCAACAGGCCTAATTGGCCTAATTCACGCATAATTTCACGGTCAAAGTGCTCGTGTCTATTGGCTTCAAGCACACGTGGCAGAAGTTTTTCTTGGCAATAGTCATAAGCCGTATCTCGTATCATACGCTCTTCTTCGGTTAGTTGATTATCAAGAAATAGGGGGTCTTGCCAGTTATAGGGGGGTAGTTTTTGGCTCATTAGGTTACTCCGTTTATATGATTTTGTGCGGTAATGGTTAATTTATTGGTTCACTCTATCTTTAAAATAAGAATAAATATAATATATAGTTTTTATAGTTTTTATAGTTTTTACTTATTAGGTTGATTTATATGAATTTGAAGCGTCTTGAATATTTTTGCCAATTATCCGTGCTGGGCAATTTTACTCGGGCAGCACATAAAATAGGCATTGCTCAACCCGCATTAACCATTGCGATTCAAAAGCTTGAACAAGAAGTTGGGCTAAAATTAATTAACCGCGCTGAAAAAAACTCGTTATTAACCGCTGAAGGTGAAGTTTTGTATAAACTGGCAACCCAGTTATTAAATCAAGCAAAACAGGTTGAATTAGAATTAGAAGCACTGAAAGATCTAGGGCGAGGCACTATTCGTTTTGGTGTTTCCGCTATGATGGGCTCTTATTACTTCCCGAAAGTATTGACGGCATTTAAACAAAAATATCCAAAAATAAAAATACATTTGGTTGACCAAGGTACGGCAGCGCTTGAAAAAATGTTGCTTAATGGCGAACTTGATTTAGCCTTAGTACGCGGTGATTTAGAAAATACACAACTACGTTACACTGAACTTATTAATGAGGAAATAGTAGCAGGCATGGTCAGCTCACATCCGCTAGCCGCTGAGCAAACGTTATCATTGGCACAATTTTGCCAAGAGCCGCTGGTGTTATTTCATGAAGGTTATTTTTTACGTGAAGTGGTTAGCCAATATTCAAAAAAAAATCACTTAGTATTAGATATCCGTATGGAAACTAATCTTGTTGAACTGCAAAAATCATTGGTTCGCAATGAGGTTGGTATTACGACGTGTCTCTCGCGTATTTTACAAAATGAACAACAGATGACATCAATACCCTTTGAGCCAAAAATTGAATTTAAGTTGAGTTTGGCATGGAAAAAAAATCATTACCTTTCTAAAGCCAGTAAAGCGTTCATGACTTATTTAAGCTCAACGCTTGAACCAATGGACATCTGATTAATATGCATATTTAGGTATTACTCATATTAAAAGCCGTAGCGAATGATTTTTTAAGTAGTTCGACTTTGTTAATTTCTCTTGGGTATTTTTTATGTACTAGTGATAAATTAAATTTATACGTTAACGAACTTGGCTGAATTAAACGAATTTCACCATTATTTAATTCTTGCTGTATGTAGCTCTGAGGTAAATAGCCTATATATCGACCTGACAATATCATGGCTTTTCGGGTGTCAAATTGATAAGCTCTAGCGCACAAATTTAATTTTTTTAATTGTTCTCTACCTAATGCGTCAATATCAATACCAGGGTGAATAGCGGGTACAGAGGCTAATTTTTCTTCACTTATAACCGAATCAACCTGATCAAAAAACGCATGCTGTTTACTGCAACATAAATAGATAGGTTCACTATAAATGGTTTCGTAACATAGCCCTTCAATTTGCTGATAGCTAGGGAATAGCGCAACATGAGCTTTATCTTTTAATAATAATTTTTCTATATTATGAATGGTATCTCCATCAAGTACTAAATGAAGATTAGGGCAGCTATCGTGAATAATTTGAATCACTTTTGCTAATTTTTGTTGCTTTTGTACATCAAGTTGATCGGCACATAAAATAACTAATTCACCACTAAGCTCACTACCAAGGGAGCCAACCAATAATGAAAAATCATTGAGTGAATCAAACAAGTTAATAGCGGCATAATAAACAGCCTGCCCATCTTCAGTCAAAGAAAAGCCCCCCCGCCCGCGTAAACAAAGCTTAAGCTTCATTCTACTTTCTAAATTTGACATATGCACACTCACAGTCGAGCGCGTAATGCCTAATTCATTTTCAGCAGCAGCAAAGCCACCATTTTCAACTACTGCTTTAAAAATACGTAGTAAACGCAGATCATATTCAGCAACTGGCTTAGGGATAATAGATGATTTACTCATTTGTTTTACCGTCATAAAACATTAGTTTGAATGTTTTATATTTAACCCTAACTTGATTTGTTATTCAATAGAGAAAATAATTTATTTATAGAGAATATTATGTTTAACCTTAATGACAGTAAATTACTTAAAAACTTTTCTTATATCAATGGCAGTTGGCACAGTAGTACAACCGAGCTTGCGGTAAATAACCCTGCAACGGGCGAGTTGATCACTAATGTAAGCAACTCTGGTGTTGTAGAAACAGAATTAGCAGTAAAAGCGGCTAAAGATGCTTTTAAAATGTGGTCAAGTAAATCCGTAAATGAGCGTGCCTCCCTAATGCGTAATTGGTTTAATCTAATGATGCAACACCAAGACGACTTAGGCCGCATACTTACATTAGAACAAGGTAAGCCACTAGCAGAAGCTAAAGGTGAAATAGCTTATGGCGCATCGTTTATTGATTGGTTTGCAGAAGAGGGTAAACGTGTTTATGGCGATACTATTCCTGGTCCATCAAACGATAAGCGTATTGTTGTAATCAAGCAACCTATTGGTGTGGTTGCTGCCATAACGCCTTGGAACTTCCCTAATGCAATGATCGCTAGAAAGGCCGCAGCAGCGCTTGCCTCTGGTTGTACCTTTGTTGTTAGACCCGCCACGCAAACACCATTATCAGCATTGGCTATGGCCGAGTTAGCTGAACGTGCAGGTATTCCAGCAGGTGTATTTAATGTGGTTGTTGGTGATGATGCTCGCGGTATGGGACAAGTGTTGACGCAGCATCCTGACGTTGCAAAATTTACCTTCACAGGCTCAACGGCAGTAGGAAAAATGCTCATTAGCCAATGTGCATCAACCGTTAAAAAAGTATCGATGGAACTTGGTGGTAACGCGCCGTTTATTGTTTTTGATGATGCTGACATTGATTCTGCCGTTCAAGGCGCTATCGCATCGAAATACCGAAATGCTGGACAAACCTGTGTGTGTACAAATCGTATTTTTGTGCACGACAAGGTTTATCAAGAATTTACTGACAAATTTGTTAATGCCGTTAAAGAGCTATCAATTGGTAACGGGCTTGACGATGGCATAAATGTTGGACCTATGATTTCAGTTCAAGCAAGTAATGATGTAAATGAATTAGTTAACGCATCAATTGCTGCAGGAGCAAAACTTGTTCTTGGTGGAGAGCATCACAAGCAAGGCGAAGGTTTTTACCAGCCAACCGTGCTAACAGATGTCACCAATGATATGCCCATTGCCAGTAATGAAATTTTTGGGCCCGTTTCACCTATTATTTCGTTTAGTGATGAAGATGAAGTTATCGCTATGGCCAACGATACTAAGTTTGGTTTAGCGGCTTATTTTTATGCCCGCGATATTGGTCTAATTTGGCGCGTAGCCGAAGCCCTAGAATTTGGCATGGTAGGTATCAATGAAGGGATTATTTCAAATGTTGCCGCACCTTTTGGTGGTGTAAAACAGTCAGGAAATGGTCGTGAAGGCTCTAAATATGGTTTAGATGATTATATGGAAATCAAATATTTATGCATGGGTGGCTTAGACCGCTAACGTTTATAAATAAGCACTCACCATTATTCGAATTATTTCGCTATAAAAAAATTGAACAGGAAATTAAAATGACAAATGCAAACTTACAAGCCCGTAAAACAAAAGTGGTTGCTAGAGGGCAAGGCAATATGTACCCAATCTACGTAGATCATGCTAAAAACGCTGAAATATGGGATGTAGAAGGAAATCGTTTTATTGATTTTGGTGCTGGTATTGCAGTATGTAATACGGGTCACAGTCACCCTAAAGTAGTTGCTGCAGCCAAAGCACAACTAGATAAGTTCAGCCATACCTGCATCATGGTAAATCCATATGAAGTGGGTGTTGAATTGGCAGAAAAATTAACTGAAATCGCGCCGGGCGATTCAGATAAAAAAGCAATTTTTGTTTCTACCGGCGCTGAAGCGGTAGAAAACTGTGTGAAAATAGCACGTGCGTATACGGGTCGTCGTGGTGTTATTGCTTTTAATGGTGGTTTTCATGGCCGTACTAACCTAACAATGGCGTTAACAGGAAAGATCACGCCCTATAAAAACTTATTTGGCCCTTTTCCGGGTGATATTTTTCATGCACCTTTCCCGATTAACTATCACGATATTTCAGTGAAAGCCTCACTAAAAGCAATAGAAAACTTATTTAAAGTGGATATTGCGCCATCTGATGTAGCGGCAATTATTGTAGAGCCAGTTCAAGGGGAAGGTGGATTCTACGCTGCACCCTCAGAGTTTTTACAGGCTTTACGAAAAATTTGTGATGAACACGGTATTGTGCTGATTGTCGATGAAATACAAACAGGCTTTGGCCGTACTGGTAAAATGTTCTGTTGTGAATACTCAGGTGTTGAACCCGATTTAATCACTATGGCTAAAGGTATTGCCGGTGGTTTCCCTATTGCTGCAGTGGTTGGTAAAAGCGAGATTATGGACGCTCCACTTCCTGGTGGTTTAGGCGGCACCTATGGTGGCTCTCCTGTAGCGTGTGCTGCTGCATTAGCTGTATTAGACGTTATGGAAGAAGAAAATTTAGTTAACCGTTCAGCACAAATTGGCGCTATTTTTAATGAACGTTTATCACAATTGCAGACTCAATTTCCAACACTCATTGGTGAGGTTAGAAATAAAGGCGCAATGATTGCTATCGAATTATGCAAAGAGGGTGACAAAGAGCAGCCAAATACAGAGCTTACTCAAGCGATTATTGCCAATGCGTCAAAATACGGCTTAGTATTATTGGCTTGTGGTTTTTACGGTAACGTTATTAGATTCCTACCTGCATTAACAATAAGCGATGACGTAATTAATGAAGGTTTAGATCTATTTAACACATTATTTGCTGAAGTAGCACAAAGCTAATAAAACCAGCAAGATGATTGTAACCCTATTGATATAACTCAATAGGGTTGCCTCAATAGGGTTAACAACAGCTTTGCAATCAAGGCTATTGTTCACTCTGCGTCACAGGAAAGCCCATTTTTTCAACCATTCTTACCCAAGGTTTACGCCAACCGCCTTTTTCATCTAGCGTGTCTAGCGCATACATGGTGATTTTTGCGCCAATCCAACGAAATGGCTCTGGGGGAATATAACCCGGTAAAGAGGTGGCAAAGCCCAGTTTTGTTTCAGGAATACCGGTGTTATCTAAAACAGCTAATCCAACGCGTGCGCCAAAGCGTGTTGCGGTAACACCAAAACCAGAATACCCACCAGCATAAATCATATCTCCTTGATAATAATGCTGATAATGCACTGCCATTCGCGTCGTTAGCGCGATTGGACCACTCCAAGCATGAGAAAATTTAATCGCTTTTAGTGTAGGAAAAGTTTTATAAAACTTTTCGACTAAGGGATAAAAATTATCAGCCGTTTTATCGGCTTTTGGATCGGTGTCATTATTAAAAAAGTACCCTAAACGGCCACCAAATAATATCCGATTATCAGCGGTTAAACGCATATAGTTTAATTGGGTACGAGTATCGTAAATGCCTTGACGATTCTGCCAGCCAATCACCGCCATTTGTTCATCGGTTAAGGGCTCAGTAACGACAATGCGATCTCTTATCGCAGAAACTCTACGGGTGATTTTTTTACTGCCTGCTGCAAAAGCGTTGGTGGCTAATAATACTTTATTGGCACTTACGCTGCCTTGTTGTGTGGTTACTAACACCCCAGGTTTAAGGTGGGTTGAAGTCACTAACGGGGAATTTTCATATAGTCGTACACCAAGCTTTATTGCCGCTTTTTTCAAGCCCCAAGCAAGTTTGGCTGGATGCACTGTGCCACTACGTTTTTTAGACCACAAGCCGCCATGAAATAACGGCGAGTTAATCTCTTTTTGAATGGCATTTTTATCAAGTAAATGTGCGTCATGGCCGTATTTTCTATAAAGCTTATACTCACTTTCAATATCGGGTAAGCCTTCATCGCCAATAGCAACGGTTAATTCGCCTCCCCATTCAATATCGCAATCAATAGTGTAACGCTCAATGGTGTCTTTAAAGCCATCCATGTTTTCTTTACCTAAACGTTCAAGTTCATCCATTTCATCAGGAAATAAACGAGCAGCATTAGCTAAACCATGCATAACTGAGGCAGAAAGTATTGCTGCAGGGCGGCCTGATGCGCCAATAGCAATAGTTTGTGCTTCAATAATCACAACATCACGTTCGGGGTTAGCTTCTTTTGCATGAATGGCTGCCCATAGGCCAGTGAACCCTGCGCCAACAATGAGCAGGTCGCATTTTATATTTGTCTCTAACGCGGCTTCTGGCTCTGGCGCTGCTTTATTGTCTAGCCAATAAGGAAAGAATTTAGTTTTTAATAATGCTTGTTGAGCATGAAGTTTAGCTGTCATGAGTTGATACTCGTTAAATAGTTATAAATGGATTACGTTATTTTAAGATTGAACTTAGTTAGTTAGCGTCAGCTATATCAGGGGCAATCTTTTTGAGTTTTGCATAAACAATGGTGTAGATAAACATTGCGCTAATAGTACCAACAGCACATAGCATCATTACACCACCATAGCCATAACCTTGGCTAAGAATAAAACCAGCAATAGCAGGAGATATAGACTGGGTAAACCCTTGAGCGCCTGGAACCAAAGCTGCGTATTTACCACTGTGGTCAATATTACCAATAGTGCCTAATTGGAATACATCAATAAATAACCAGCAAAAATTAAACACCGTAGTGGCAATCACGTAACTAATAGGTGTTACTTTAAGTGCTAATAAAAATAATATAGAGGTCATTAGGGCAAAAGCGGCAATGAGCGGTTTTGATTGACCGTATTTATTACCCATCCAGGTCGCAATAGCACAACCTGACAACGTAAATAATGTCCCTAAAGCTAGGGTATTACTAATAAAATTATCGGATAAACTCGCGTCAACACCAAGACGTTCAATGAATGCCCAAAAAGCACCGACATTAATATATACACAAGCAACTGCGGCTAAACATAACCATGGGATCGAAGCGGGAATAACAACCTTGCTTGTGTGCTGACTAGCACTATCATTGTCACTTCCTTGAACACTTGCTTCTGTATTAGCACTCGGTAACCAGCGAACAAAAAGATAGGTACCAATAAAAGTAATACAAAAGAAGATAAAAATACCATCAACACCCCAGTTATCCGAAATTGCAGGAAAAGTATAAAGTTCAATGGCATTAACCGCGACTAAAACAAATAATAGAATACTAAAATTTCGTGCTGTTTTATGCGTGCCAGCAAGGGTTGCAACACCAACGGAATAACATAGTCCGCCGCCTAAGCCTGAAATAATTCGTATAATAAATAAGGTGTTAAAATCATGAAAAATGGTAGAGCTAAAGTTAGCAACAATAGCGACGGTAATACCGACGTAAACCAACAGTTGTCGGTTAACACGATTTACCAGTAGTGACGCAATAATTGAAGCAACAAAAATGCCCATTAAGTCGGCTGAAGCCAGCCAACCGAGTTGTTGTTCATCAAAACCTAACGTATCGGCAAGGGAGCCAACTAGCATTGGCATGCCAATAAAAACAGCATTACCAACAATGCTAATGATAATCGCAGCGAGAATTGCCTTAGGTTGGTCGAAAATGGAACCTTGCTTCATTGCGTCATTCATCTAATCGTCACTTCGCAGGTAATGTAATAATTTGTCATTCAACTATTTCAAAAAACTGCTAAACAAAACATCCCCTCATGAGGTGAGGTTTACTTCTTTTTCACTCCAAGAAGGTTAAGGGGTCATCCAATGCTCCTTCTGGCATCGCTTTTAATGATGCAATGAACAAATAAAATAATTCTGATTGAGAGCTTACATCGAGTTTTATGTAGATGTTTTTACGGTGATGTTTGATCGTTTCAACACTATTTTCTAACTTCTGTGCAATGTATTTAATGGAATAACCATGCAAAATAAAGTGTAAAATTTTACTTTCTCTTGGTGTTAAGACTGAATTGCCAAAGTTAATTAAAGCATTGTCGAGTTGCCATTCTAAATTAGGAGCTGCAGTTTGCTCTAGGTTTTGTTGCCATTTAGTCAAAATGCTTTTCATTAATGGAAAAACAACTTTAAGTTGCTTTATATCTGCTTTAGTAAAGGGTAACTCGCCGACATGCCTAACAATTGAGACGATCACTATAGATTCGTCTTTAAATTGGAAGATAAGACAAATTTCATCAATAAAACCGAGTTTTTTATAGAATAAGTCGTAATATTCTGAATCTTCAAAACCCTCAGGGCTTACATCTTTAACAGTGAAAGGGCCTTCAACTTTTTCATCAAAAGCTATCCGATAAAAAGGATCTAATAAATAAGCGCCGGCATCATAAGTATCAATTTGTAGTTGGGGATCTTCATTGGCTAGCAACCGGTGATGAGAGGTTTGAGGAGGCTGTCCTAAAGGAAAAACAGTCACTAAACCACTACTTGCGTTAATTAAATTTTCTATTCCTTTTAAGAACTCAGCGATGGCTTCAGAGCTAAAATCTTTAGATATGACCAATGCTAAAGATTCATGCCAGTTAGTTAATTTAGTGTTGTTGTTCATAAAAGCCTTGTTGTGCACTAGTTTCTTAAACAAAAGCATAACGTGATTTGATGAATTTATATGCTCCCCTTTTTAGGGGATAAACAAAAAGTGCTTAACCTGCAATAGTTAATGTAGAAACTAGAACAAGCTAAAACTAACGTAAACACATAAAAACAGATTCAGCATTACCCTACTGGTTCATCAAAGGGGTTAGTAACTGAACTAACTTACAACACTATAACCCTTGGAGGGAATATTGTGAAAACTAATCATTTTTTTTCAAAATCAATTATCGCACTGGCAGTGTTAACCACATTAGCACCCATTGCGCACAGTGAAGAAATTGAAAAAATTCAAATTACCGCGCAAAAACGTACGCAAAATATCACTGAAGTTGGCGTAACAACCACTGCTTTTAATGGTGACATGCTGGAAGATTTGGGTATCGATAGTGCTGTTGATTTAGGCGCTCATACGCCAGGGTTAGTGGCCGTTAATTCTACCTCAGGCAGTACACCTATCTTTGCTATTCGTGGCATTGGCCTTGATGATTTTAGTCCTAACAATACCAGTGGTGTTGGTGTTTACAGCGATGAAGTATTTGCTAGTAGCCCCGTTTATTTAGGTGGTCAATTATTCGATATTGAGCGTGTTGAAGTATTAAAGGGTCCGCAAGGAACTTTATACGGTAAAAATACCACCGGTGGTGCTATTAATTTTATCACCGTTAAGCCAACAGATGATTTTGAAGCCTTTATTGAAGCCGATTATAGTAGTTATCAAACAGTTGAGATTACTACTGCCGTTGGTGGCTCTTTAACTGACACAGTTAATGGTCGCTTTTCTCTAAATTGTGCTAAATCTAATGAAGGCTGGCAAAAAGATGATAGTACGGGCGAAGAGTTTGGCCTAATCGATACGTTTGCCGTTAGAGGGCAGCTTGGTTTTGAATTAGGTGACAGCGGTACAGGTTTATTACGTGTTTATGCAAACAATGATAAATCAAAACCTTTATCGCCTGATAGTGAAGGCATTGAAGATACTTTTGGTGATGATTCTTTCAGCGTTTTAAATTCCTCTAAAGATCCTGCAAAAGTTAGCGTAGGTGATTTAGATGTTAGCCGTGACGAGTCAGGCTCAGGTGTGGCATTAACCTTGGATTATAGTTTTGAAAGCTTTGACGTTATTTCAATTAGCTCATGGGATCAATATGACCGAACGGTTGTTGATAACTATGATGGTAGCGCTATTGCTACAATGGAGCTCATTCAAGATGACAAATTAGAGCAATGGTCGCAAGAAATACGTTTCATTAGCACAGGCAGTGATGATTTCACTTGGGTTGCTGGTGCTAACATATCAAATGAAAAAGTTGATGCCCTTGACCTTTTTGATGATTCTTTTTTTGTAACGGATTCCGCATTTGATGGCACGTTATATCCAGAAGATATTAATGCTTTTGGCTTAGACAGATTTATCGCTGATTACGTGCAAAAAACTGATTCTTATGGCGTGTATCTACATACTGAAACTCAACTTAATAATAGTTGGAAGCTCATCGCTGGCGTCCGTTATTCTTATGATGAAAGAAGCTTTAATGGCACTGCCACTAATGAAAGTTTCGGCGAAGTATTTCCTGTAACAGCATTAAATGAAACCAATGACGAAAGTGCAATTACCGGTAAAATTGGTCTTGATTGGAAAGTTAATGGTGATTTGTTGGTATTTGGTAATGTAGCAACAAGTTATAAAAGTGGCGTTTATTATGGTGGGGCGGTAATAGATAGTAACGCTTGGAGTTATGTGGAGCCTGAAGATGTAACTTCTGCTGAAATTGGTTTTAAGTGGACTTTACTCAATGGCAGCATGCAACTAAACGGTGCGGCATTCGCGTTAGAATATGAAAATCGTCAATCATTATTAACCTTTGTCTCTGGTGAATTTAGTGATTTCAGTGGCTTTGCTGTTGCTGATACAACGTTAGCCAATATTCCTGAGTCTCAAACATCAGGTTTTGAACTTGATGTGAATTGGTTACCTACCGATGAAATAACTATTCAGGCAGGTATTGCCTATTTAGACTCTAAAGTCACTAAAGCACCAACCACAGCAGATTTACGTGGTATCAATGTTGATCCATCAGTTAATGATCAAGCCCATGAAGATGGTTTTGGTTTTGTCGATGCCCTTGCTGATGAATTAGTTGAAGGCACGGTTTTATCACAAGCACCAGAGTGGAGTTATAACGCACTAGTTGCTTATGATATGCCACTAGAAAACGATTTATTTTTAAAATTTCAAACCAGTTATAGCTATTCAGGCATCCAATACGCTCAACTTGCAGATTCGAATGCACAGTATGGTTCAATTAGTTCATTAAACGGTTTAATTTCACTGACCTCGGATAATGATGGCTGGACAGTGTCGCTTTGGGCCAGAAACCTACTTGACAACGATGCTGAAACCTATTCATTCACCGGTTTTGCAGGACGAACAGTTTACCGTCAACAACCAGCAACATTTGGTCTTACTTTTAAGTATGACTACTACTAAAAATAGTAAGCAATTGCTTAGCTGAAATAATCCTCCTTCATAGATAAAAAGAGGGGGAATTTATCTACTTTTCTTCGACTTATATAATACTTTGTATAGTCGATATCTATATTTACCAGAGGTCAAAATGAACAGCGCTACTAAAGATACCACCCAAACTTATACCCAAGAGATTATGCAAAAAGACCAAGCGCATTTTATGCACCCTTGGACTATTTTTGATGTTTGTAAAACGGAAGGTGCATTGCCTATTGAAAAAGCATCGGGCATTCATATTGAAGATACTGATGGCAATAAATACTTAGATGCCGTTGGTGGTTTATGGTGTAACAACATTGGCACAGGTCGCAGAGAAATGGCTGATGCCATAAGCGATCAAGTAATGAAAATGTCATACGCAAACCCCTTTGTTGATATGACGAATGTACCCGCAACTGAACTAGCGACTAAAATAGCTGAACTTGCCCCTGGCTCGCTTAATCATGTGTTTTTCAGCTGTGGTGGTTCAACGGCCATTGATACCGCTTATCGCCTGATCCAGTACTATCAAAACTGTCGTGGCAAATATCAAAAGAAACATATTATTTCTCGTGACATGTCATATCACGGTTCAACCTTTGCGGCGATGTCTATTGGAGGTAAAAAAGGCGACCATCCCGCTGAATTTGATTATATTCAAGACACCATTCATCACCTTACTGCCCCGAAAAAATATGGTCAGCATGATGATAAAACCGATATCGAGTTTTTAAACTTTTTAGTTGGAGAGCTTGAACAAAAAATTCTAAACCTTGGTGCTGACAATGTTGCTGCCTTTTTCGCTGAGCCAATCATGGGGGCTGGTGGCGTAATTGTACCACCATACGGTTACCACCAAAAAACGTGGGAAGTGTGTAAAAAGTACGATGTTTTATATGTTTCTGATGAAGTGGTTACCGCATTTGGCCGTCTTGGTCACTGGTTTGCGTCTGAAGATGTATTTGACATAGTGCCCGATATTATTATTAGCGCGAAAGGGTTAACGTCGGGTTATCTTCCTTTAGGCGCCACCATTTTCTCTGAAAAAATTTGGGATGTTATTAGTGAAGCGGGACATGGACGCTGCTTTGCTCATGGTTTTACTTATTCAGGCCATCCGGTTGCTTGTGCTGCGGCATTAAAAAATATTGAAATTATGGAGCGTGAACAGCTGCTCGATAATGTGTTAAATCTTGAATCATATTTTAAGGAAAAATTACATTCACTGACTGACTTACCCATAGTGGGGGATATTCGTGGACAAGGCTTTATGTGGTGCGTTGAGTTTGTTGCTAATAAAGCAACTTGTGAGCTATTCCCTGAAGAAATGGACATTGGTAAACAAATATCAAATCATGCGGATGCTAACGGCTTAATTGTTCGACCTATTGTACATTTAAACGTAATGTCACCAGCGCTGACCCTCACAGCAGATGATATCGACTTTATTGTTGATACGCTAAGGTTAAGTATTGAAGCAACCTTGATTGATTTAAAAGCGCAAGGCTATCACTATGAATAACGCGAGCCTAACCCCTATCTTAAATAAAAACTTAAACTCGAACTTGAACCTGAATTTTAATAAGTTTTATCTTGATGGTCAATGGCTTGATAATACTAATGGCAATACACTCGATGTGATAAATCCTGCGACCGAAGACGTTGTGGCTCAAGTGGCTTGTGGTGATATAGAGCAGGTTAATACTGCGGTTACTGCGGCTAAAAAAGCATTTCCTGCTTGGTCGAATACACCATCAAAAATCAGACGCGATATCATCAAAAAAATTGCCAGTGAAATGGAGCGCCGACAAAACGAATTAGTGACTGCTGTTTCGAAAACCATGGGCTGTCCTGAGCACATTGCTAGCTGGTTACAAATTGAGGGCGCTATTTATGCCATGGCTTTATTTGCACAGCATACGAATGTTACCGAAACTCAAGAGCACGGCGATAAGTGCATTATAGTTAAAGAGGCCATTGGCGTTTGTGGTTTTATCAATCCTTGGAATTTTCCGCTGCATCAATTTGTTGGTAAAGTTGGTGCTGCGCTTGCCGCAGGGTGTACCATGGTGGTTAAGCCGTCTGAGCAAACGCCGTGGCAAGATTTTATTATGACTGAGATTATTAGCTCGGCATTAGCTGAATTTAACGCTCCTGCGGGCGTATTTAATTTAGTTCCAGGAACAGGCGTGGTTGTTGGTGACGCCTTAAGTCGTCATCCAGATATTGATATGGTGTCGTTTACTGGTTCAACTGGGGCAGGCATTAAAGTGGCGCAAGCCGCCGCTCCTACAGTAAAACGAGTGATGCAAGAGCTTGGCGGAAAATCCCCTTTTATTATTACACCAGATGCTAATTTAGCCGAAGCTGTAAAATATGGTGTTGAAGATGTCATGCTTAACAGCGGCCAAAGCTGTAATACGTTATCAAGAATGTTAGTACCACAAGCTCACTATGATGAAGCAGTCGAAATCGCTAAAAAAATTGCAACATCACTCATTGTTGGCATGACCGATGATGCATTTTTAGGCCCAGTGAGCTCAAAAGCACATCAACAGCGAATAGTAAGCTATATTCAACTAGGCATTGATGAAGGGGCAACACTTGTATGTGGTGGTGTTGATGCGCCAGCTAATTTAGAAAAAGGATATTATATTCTACCCACTATTTTTGCTGATGTGCATAATAAAATGCGCATTGCCCAAGAAGAAATATTTGGTCCTGTATTGTGCATGATCCCTTATCAAACAATCGATGAAGCCATTGACATTGCAAACGACACACCTTTTGGTTTGTCAGCAGCTGTTTTTGCAAAAGATGACGCCGCCGCTTTTAATGTCGCTAAAAAGATCCGTGCTGGGCAGTGCATGATCAATGGTGGTGAATTTAACTATTTAGCGCCATTTGGCGGTTATAAACAATCGGGTAATGGTAGAGAGTTCACCGTGATGGGAGTTGAAGAATTCCTTGAAACCAAAGCCGTGATTTTTACAACAAACACCAGTGAATAAGGAAAATAAAATGAGTAACTTCAATCAGCCTCCAATTAATCAGCCAAAGTTTAATCAACCCATGGGTGGAAATGAAATGCCACGATTTGGCGGCCCTGGCACTATGTTTCGCTTACCGTCATGTGAGTTAACCAGTAGTGATGCCGGTAAACTTGATATTGGTATTGTTGGCGTGCCATTAGATATTGGCGCAAGTAACCGCAGTGGTACGCGTTTTGGCCCTCGTTCGGTGCGTAATGAGTCTGTATTAGTGCGCCCTTATGGCATGTATACCAAAGCGGCACCTTTTGATAGTTTTCAAGTGGCTGATATTGGTGATGCTGCTATTAATACTTTCAATTTAGCCGATTCAATAAAAATTATTGAAGCACATTACGATAATATTATGGCTAAAGATATTAAGCCTGTAACGGTTGGTGGCGACCATACTATTAGTTTACCAATACTGCGTGCTCTGTATAAAAAACACGGTACTATGGCACTTGTTCATGTTGATGCTCATGCTGATATTAATGATTCTATGTTTGGTGAAAAGGAGTGTCACGGCACCATATTTAGACGTGCGATTGAGGAAGGTTTAGTTGATCCGAAAAAAATGGTGCAAATAGGGCAACGTGCAACAGGTTATAGTTCGCAAGATTTTCAGTGGGCTATTGAACAAGGTGTAAGAGTTATTCAAGCTGAAGAGTGCTGGTTAAAATCTTTAACCCCGTTAATGGCTGAAGTTAGAGCATTGATTGGTGAAAGCACACCAACATATTTAACCTTTGATATTGACGGCATTGATCCCGCTTTTGCTCCTGGTACAGGCACTCCTGAACCTGCGGGACTCACCTCACCACAAGCACTTGAAATTATCAGAGGCATGTATGGTAGTAATCTTATTGGTGCAGATTTAGTCGAAGTATCCCCCCCTTATGACACAAGTGGCAATACTTCACTATTAGCCGCTAATTTAATTTTTGAAATGTTGTGTAGTTTTCCTGGCTGCATACGGAGATAAAAATTATGACTAGAGCAACTGATTTTGCCATATCCCGAGAAAAACTAAGCCGTGAAGCGTTATTAGGCACCAACATAGAGCCCAGTTATTCAGGGGTGCTAAGTTTTGTTAGACGCAAGTACAGTCGCGATTTAACTCATGCCGATGTTGCCGTAACAGGAATCCCTTATGATCTTGCCTGTACCAACCGCCCCGGCGCACGTTTTGGCCCAAGAGCTATTCGAGAAGAGTCATCCGCTATTAATTGGGGCACTGTACCACACTGGGGATTTGATCCTTTTGATAAATTAGCTGTTGTCGATTATGGTGATTGTGGCGTTGATAGTAGTCACCCTGAAAAAATTCCAGATGAAATTGAAGCTCATATTAGTAATATCATTAACAATGATTGTGCAACGTTGACTTTAGGGGGCGATCATTTTATTACTTATCCTATTCTAAAAGCCTATGCTAAAAAGTATGGTAAAGGTTTATCACTCATTCATTTTGATGCCCATTACGATACTTGGAATGACAGAGCTGGAAAAATAGAACATGGGACCATGTTTTATCATGCGGTAAAAGAGGGCATCATAAATCCAAAAAACTCAGTACAAATTGGGCTGCGTACAGCCATTGAAGATACGTTAGGCTTTAATGTATTAGATAATCAATGGGTGCATGAACATGGCGTTGAAGCTGTTGCCCAAAGAATTAAAGACATAGTGGGTGATAACCTGTGTTATTTAACGTTTGATATTGACTGTTTAGACCCAAGTTTTGCGCCGGGAACTGGCACTCCAGTCATTGGAGGGTTGTCTACCTATCAAGCACAACGAATTTTACGTGGGATTGAAGGAATAAACGTCATTGGTATGGATGTAGTAGAAGTAGCTCCTGCCTATGATCACGGCGCCATTACTGCTTTAGCAGGTGCATCTTTAGGTTTGGATATGCTGTGTTTATTTGCTACAAAGTAAAATAAATCATTATATGGCTATGTAGTGATTTATTGTTAAATTTGCAATATTCAAGGTTGGACTTTAGTCCGACAACGGGCAATAAGTTACCCCCTACAGTGGATGTAACAATTTCTCCTGAGCGAAATGCATAGGCACGAATCATTATTTCAATAAACCATTATTTCAATAAATACAGCATTGATGTTTTTAGTTTTAATGGTTTTACCGGTTTATTTAATAACAATATATCGCTATCTTTCACTTCGTTTTTCAGGTGCTTACTGTAATTCGCGGTGATCATCATCACTGGCAATGAACACGCTCGACAGTTGTTAATTTCTTTCGCCACATCCAAGCCATTTACGTCGTCATCAAGGTGATAATCAACAATGAGTATATCGGCATGATCATGGTTAATATCCACCTGTTGCTGTAAATTGTGTAGACTGGTGGCGGTTGTTACTATGCACCCCCATCCTTCAAGCAACTGTAACATGCCAGCACATACATTGGCGTCGTTATCAATAAGCCAAATTTTACTTTGTGTTAATACTGGCGTCGCTAGCATAAAATTAAACGGGTCATTTGACTGAGATACTTCATTTATTTCGCCAAGCGGTACTTTGACCGAAAACACAGAGCCTTTATCTAAAATAGAATTAACCATAATAGGATGTTCGAGTACTTTCGAAATTTTATCAACAATAGCTAACCCTAAGCCAAGGCCGTTACGAAATGCGCTTTGGGAAGGTTTAAGCCGTTTGAATTCTTTAAAAATCTCTTGTATTTGGTCTTGGGCAATGCCCATGCCGTTGTCCCATACTTCAATTGATACTTGATTTCCTTGACGTCGACAACCCAGTAATACTTTGCCGTTACCAGCATACCTAAAGGCATTAGAGAGAAAATTACGCAGTATTCTTGCTAGTAACATGCTATCGCTGTTTATAACAACGTCACTACTGACATAGCGTAACTCTACTTGAAATTGTGTACTCGTTTGTTGGTATTCACTGACAAGGTTATCCAGCAACTCAGACAATTTAAATGAGCATTTATCGGCTTTAACCACACCAGCATCAAGCTTTGAAATATCAACTAAGGTACAAATTAAATTTTCTAAATCGTCTAATGAATTAGCAACCGAGCAAAGCAGTTTTTTGGTTTTTTTTTCTAATGGGGCTTCCATTAATGAGCTAGTAAAAAGTTGTGCCGCATTTAAAGGTTGTAGCAAATCATGACTCACGGCGGCAAGAAATTTTGTTTTTGAACTGTTGGCAAACTCTGCTTCGCTTTTAGCTTTGAGCAGGTTAAATTGTGCTTGGCTACGCTCTTCTACTTCTACTTGTAGGGTGTCATTTAAGCTTTGTAATTGAAAGGTTCGCTCTTGTACCCTAACTTCCAGTAGATCATGGGCTTTTTGTAGCGCTAATGCATTTTTACGTCGTTCGGTAATATCACGAATGAGTACGAAAAAACCCTGTACATCGCCTTTAACATCGCGATTAGGCACGTAAGATTTTAATAAGTAGTTTGGTTCATCGAGTTTGTTTTTTTCTTCAATTTCAAAACTAACACTTTCACCATTTAAGGCGCGATCAATATAAGGTTTCAATTGAGTAAAGTCTGAATGAATACGGCTTTGCTCTAACTCTATTCCATTAAGGCCACCTTGAGGCCAACCGTACCAGTCAACATAAACTTGATTAGTGAATTGATATTTTAGATCTTTGCCAACATAAGCGATCATCGCGGGCACATTATCTGTGATTAATCGTAGCCAACTTTCACTTTTTTTTAATGATTCTGCGTTGCGGTGACGTTCGGTAATATCACTATAAGTTTTAATGGTTTTACCGTTATTTAATCGGTGATCTCTTATTTCCAGTACGGTTCCATTAGCCAGTGTTTGAATGTAGTAATCAATGTTGTTACCTGATTTTGGCGTTAAGTCGAGTTCAGTTAAGTTTTTTAAATTATTAGTGTTAGGCATCGACCGTAAAAGGTTAGGAGATAATTGGCTAATGCGTGCAAAACGCATATTCCATACTTCAATTTTGTTATGGCTACTGATCAACACCACGCCTTGAGTCAGGTTATCTATTAAGTTTTGTAGTAACAGCGACTTTTGTGCCATGCCTCGTTCATAACGAGCACTTTCGGCGTTTTTTACTGCGGTAATATCGGTATAGAGCATTACCCAACCACCTTCGCTGGTACGATGTTCGTTTAATTGAAACCATCGGTCGTCCGACAATTGATATACAGGGCTGGCAAAAGCATCACCCGGTGATGCCCGTCGAATAATACCGCGTGTTTTGGCTAAATCTTTCAGGTCGTTAAGATTAACACCTTCTGTTATTGGTAAGCCAGAGTCGGTCCAAAAGTTGGCAAAATTACTGTTTTGTAAAATAATTCGACCTTTGCTATCAAGTAAAACAAAGGCTTCTGAAATACTTTCTATTGCATCAATAAAACGTTGTTTGAAAAGATTAGCTGTAGCATTTGCTTGCTTTAATGCATGATTACTGCGCTCAAGTTTTGCTAGTGTTTCATTTAATGTTTGGGTTTTTTCTCTGACTTCTTCAGCTAAGTGAACAGAATGCTCAAACGCGGTATAAGGTGCGTATTGATTTTCTCCGCTGTCTTCTACACGCTGCATTAAGGCGTAATTAATTTTTTTTAACTTGGTGTTTTGTTTTTTTAATTGGGCTAACTCTTCTGTTAATGCTTGTTCACTCATCAATGCCTCCCGCGATATAAACACCAGTAAAGGTTTGATTTAAATGAATGCCATTAATATGCTCACCGTAAGTATTAAAGCCGGTTATGTTGTATTTAGCATTTAATTTTTTCACTTTTGATTCTAAGCCTTTTTGTTCAATCTCTAGGCGCCTTAAAAAACAATCACAAGTCAAAACTAATTCAGGCTTACCGTATCGCTGTGAAATTTCCTCAAGTTTTTGAGTCACAGGAAAAAATATATCACCCATTTCTACTGCGGTTAACACTATGCCAACGTCTACAGCGCAGTAAAATGTAAGACTCAAGTCCGCTTCATTCACTTTTTGAATTGCACGAATATAATATTGACCACCCACTTTTACTGCCAAGGGATTGAGCGAAAAGACTTCAGGGCTTAAATCTTTTAAATCCATTTTCAATAATTTTGCATATTCGAGAGCTGCAGGTTCAGCATTAAGTTCATACACTGTTCTACTATCGGCATTGGCTGCTGTGACTACTATTTTTTCGGTAGGGAGTGCTATGTGATGGCAGCTAAATACCTCGAAAGGTAACGTGGTGTTTACCATAATCACGATAGCGGAATTTTGATAAAAATTACCTTGGTAATAGACATGCGTTTTCGCTAAATTAATGTCGTCACCAGCAGAACCGCCAAAATGGGGAATACCTCTTGTCGCAGAGTTTAGCGTGACGAGAAATTGTTCTTCATTTGAAGAAAGCCCATCGAGTAAGGTGAGTAAAAAACTGTTGCTTTTAATTGTGGTTAAGTTTTTAGACTGACATTGTTCAACTAACTCGTTTATTGTTGATTGTGCGTCCAGCGTGTCGAATTTTTCCATAGATTCAACGAGAGCGGCGCTGATGGCAAAGTATTGACAGGAAAAACCTATCGCGATAATAGAATGTTGTTCGTAACCTTTATTGGTAACTTCTCCTGCCGTGGTGCAGCCAACAATATCAATATCTTTGAAAGTACTTTCCATAGTTTGCGCAAGTTTATCAAGCGCATAAGTTGAGGAGCAATAGAAGAGCACAAAGCATATATTGTCTTGATTAAGTTGTTGGTAAAGTTCTTGGCTTGCAATGAATGGATCAGTTGCTGTGCTGACCGCCGTTATTGTTTTGATTTTACTCATAGAACTACCTTTAATTACGTTTCAGTTACGTTTTTATTATATTTTTATTACCTAATATACCTATCATATCGTTTACTCGTTACAGTTCAATATCTTTATATGTAAAGGCGTTGGCGCTTTCTTCTTTTTATTTGAATACTTATCAACAACACATTCTTGAGGACTTTCGATAGTAACCAAACATTCTAAGCATTGAATGCATTCACTATAGTCAATTGAGCCGTCAAGGTTGATCGCGTCGATACCACACTTTTTGGTGCGACAAAGGTGGCAGGGTGAGCCACATTCTTGGCGTCGTCTTAGCTTTTTAAGCAGAGGATACCGGCCTATAATTGCTAAACCGGCACCTAAAGGGCATAAATATCGACAGTAAAACTTGTGAATTTTCAAGCTAAGGGCAAGAAGTAATACTACATATAAAACAAATGGCCAATAACGAACAAAGTTGAGCGTTATGCTGGTTTTAAACGGTTCTAATTCGGCAAGCTGCTCGGCAAGCGTCAGTGAATAAAATGAACAGCCAACTAATAATAATAACGCTAAATACTTTATTTTTTGCGCGGCCTTATGGTGATGAGGTTTTACGTTAAACTGCTTTATTTTCAGTTTGTTTGCGATTAGACCAACAAATTCTTGTAGCGCGCCAAAGGGGCATAACCAACCGCAGAACAAACCTCTTCCCCAAATAAAAAGCGTAATAAAAACAAAAGCCCATAAGATAAAAATTATTGGGTCAAGTAAGAATACTTCAATGTTAAAGCCTTGCTTGAGTGACAATAATAAGGTGTAAATATTAACCACAGATAATTGACCTTGGGCATAATAGCCGATAAAAGCAACAACAAAAATTAAAGAATAAAAACGTATTTTATGAGTGGTTTTGGCATTTTTGGCTACAGTTTCTTGTTTAATAAACAAGAACGTTAAAAAGCTAAGGTAAATACTTAAAAGTAAAATTTCAGTGCTACGGCTTGTCCAAATTTTTAGCCACAAAGGTTTTTTTTCTGCTAGGTTTTCTTTAGGTTTATGATGAATAAACAAAGAACTGGGTAAGGTATTATCAATAGAGAAACTGTATTGTTGCTTGGTTAAGAACGATTGATTGTAACTAACGGTCAATGATAACGAGAATGTTTTATTGAGTTCAAAACCTGATTGAGATTTTATTCTAAAGACTTTAATTTCATCAAAATTAGGTAGAGTAAGCGCAAAAGAAGGATCGTAATAACTGTAAAAATCGATATCACGGATATCAACGGGTAAGTCGTCTTGTGTTGCACTGAAGCGATTTGGGACGGTTTGCGGGATGAAATTTTCACTAACAAAGGCATACTTACCGCTATTAAATACCATTAACGCATGCTCATCAGGTTTTAAGCTTTCACGTAAGCGCTGATACTCTTGTTCTCCTAATAAATTTCTACCAACGATAGGAATATTGACGAAGGCAAAATACAAATCAATAAAATCATTTTCCCCGTCGCTTAACGTGTTTATCTCTTTTGCTAATGCTATCGATGAATTCTCGGCAATGGCTATCGCTTGTTCACGCGTTAGTTGCCAATGCTTAATGTAGTTATTGGTAACGAGTTGTTCAAACGTTTGTGCTTGGTAATTATTGGGGTCAATAATGATATTTGATGGTGCAATGAAGCCTGCTAGCTTTTCTCGTGCAACTTTAAGCGCCGAGGCAATAATGGTGTCGTTGATCACTAATACCGAGATGGTTGCGCGGGTAATACCATCGAAATAAGTCGTATCTAGCGAGCTTTTATCGCGAGCGTTGATAATAAACCGTTCTTTAATTGAATGGCCCTGATACTGCTTAATAAAACGGAACAGTGGTTGCTCGCCTAAACCGTGTAAAAATATAGGTTCATGATGATTTAATACTTTTAAGCCGGTAAGAACGCCTTGCGTATCAATACCCATTAATAGGTTTACGGTTTGTCCTGAAAAAGCAATGAAATGGGTAAAATCGTCTGACTCAAAAGCATAACCCAGTAGTTCATTGAGTTGATAGACTGGCGTTACGGGGGTTTTATTATCAACAGGACCTACGCGCGTTGCACGGGGGAAAAGTTGAGCGATGTCATCAGAAATTGAAGTAACGTTTTGGCTTTCAATGGCATTAAAAGCAATAGAATAAAAAGAGGGTGTTAACATAAAAAAGAGGGTAAATAGAACCCAAATTTTGAAGTGATATAATCTTTTAAAAGGCATGTTAACACCCAAGGTAATCGTTATAAGCCTAGAAGAAGCCTAAAGGACTGGTGCTATAACTCACTAATAAGTTTTTAGTTTGTTGGTAATGATCAAGCATCATCTTGTGGGTTTCACGACCTATGCCTGATTTTTTATAGCCACCAAAAGCAGCATGAGCAGGATATAAATGGTAACAGTTAGTCCACACTCGCCCAGATTGAATACCACGACCCATACGATGAGCAAGGTTAGCATCACGAGTCCATACACCTGCACCTAAACCAAAAGCAGTATCGTTAGCTATTTGTAACGCTTCTTCAGCATCTTTAAAGGTAGTAACAGAAATGACAGGACCAAAAATTTCTTCTTGGAAAATTCGCATTGAGTTATTACCTTTCAAAATAGTAGGTTGGATGTAGTAACCCGTTTCTAGTGAACCTTCTAAACTTTCATGGTTACCACCAGAAAGTACTGTTGCGCCTTCATCTTTACCTATTTGTAGATAACCTTTGATTTTATCATATTGCTCTTTAGAAGCTTGTGCGCCAACCATAGTGTTAACATCAAGCGGATTACCTTGAATGATGTTCCTGGTTTTCTCAAGTACTTTCTCCATGAACACATCAAAAATATCTTCTTGTACTAGTGCACGAGAAGGACAGGTACATACTTCACCTTGGTTAAAGAAACCTAAAGCAAAACCTTCAGCACATTTATCAAGGTAATCATCTTCAAATTGTGTGATATCACTAAAGAATATGTTTGGTGATTTACCACCAAGCTCTACCGTAGAAGGAATTAAATTTTCAGCCGCACATTTCAATATATGTTGACCAACAGGTGTTGAACCGGTAAAAGCAATTTTACCAATACGTGTACTTGTTGCTAAGGCTTCGCCGGCTTCTTTACCGTAACCATTAACAATGTTTAATACACCATCAGGTAACAAGTCAGCAATCAACTCCATAAATACCAGAATACTGGCAGGTGTTTGCTCAGCAGGTTTAAGAATAATACAGTTACCAGCGGCAAGTGCCGGGGCTAATTTCCATGCGGCCATTAGCATAGGGAAGTTCCACGGAATTATTTGACCAACAACACCAATAGGCTCATGGAAGTGATAAGCAACCGTATCGTCATCTATTTGTGAAAGGGTGCCTTCTTGCGCACGAATACAACCAGCATAATAGCGGAAATGATCAACAGTTAACGGGATGTCAGCATTAAGTGTTTCACGTACTGGTTTACCATTATCCCATGTTTCAGCTACGGCTATTAATTCAAGGTTCGCTTCAATACGATCGGCAATTTTTAATAGTATGTTTGAGCGTTCTTGTACTGAGGTTTTCCCCCATGCCGTTTTTGCTGCATGTGCAGCATCAAGTGCTAATTCAATATCTTCAGCACTTGAACGTGGAATTTCACAAATTATTTCACCTGTTACAGGGGTAGTGTTAGTAAAATAATTCCCTTTTACTGGCGCTACCCATTTACCACCGATAAAATTTTCATATCTGGATTTAAAAGTAACAACAGAATTTTCGCTTCCCGGATTTGCATAGATCATATATCACCTCGTATCGAGACCAGCCAGAGTAATACTCTTTTCCGTGGCCCTGTTTATGTTTACTTTGATATTTACCAAATGATAGTTACCAAAGCGTTCTTTCGTGTATCTATATTAGTACCAATAAGGTGAGTGAAACTATTCTCCCTTTGCATAGAAAACATCATACTTTAGAATGAGTAGATTTATATTTATTGGCCTGTGGCTTGCACTAATTACATTTTTTAGATAAAAAAAGGCTTTTGAATAAATTCAAAAACCTTTTTTGAGTTATAAACTGACTATATAAATTGACTACTTAGGCAGTTTAAACGTCCACACACTACCACCTTGGTTTAAGTGTTTGATGCGTTTGGCAACATCTCCGCCCCATAAAGGCACAGCACCACCCCAACCAGAGAGTACACTGAGATATTGTTCACCACCCATTTCCCAGGTAATAGGTGAACCAACGATGCCTGAGCCGGTATTGAATTTATATTTAACTTCACCTGTTTTAGCGTCAAGACCTAATAAGTATCCTTCAGGGTTCCCAGTAAATACTAGGTTACCTGCAGTAGCCAATACACCTCCCCATAAAGGAGCATAGTTATTATAACGCCAAACAACTTTACCTGTTTTAGGATCAATTGCTTTTAATACACCAATATAGTCTTTATTGATCGCTGAAATAGTAAAGCCAGCACCGAGGTATGCAGCACCTTTCTTATAAGCAGTAGGTTCATTCCAAATATCCATCTGCCACTCGTTTGAGGGTACATAGAACAATTGTGTATCTTGACTGTAAGCCATAGGCATCCAGTTTTTACCACCTAAGAAAGCAGGAGCAGCCACCACAGTACTACCTTTATGACCATCTTTTGATGCGCTTGGATCACTTGGCCTATTACTATCGATATAAAGTGGGCGTCCTTTCTTATCAAGTCCCGAAGCCCATGTTTGTTTATCAACAAACGGGAAGCCTCGAATGAAGTCACCATTTTCACGATTAAGTACGTAGAAGAAACCATTTCTGTCAGCCGTTGCCGCTGCTTTGATGGTTTTACCATTTTCTTTATAATCGAAAGAAACAAGCTCGTTAACACCATCAAAATCCCAGCCGTCGTGTGGCGTAGTTTGGAAATGCCAAACAATTTTACCGGTATCTGGGTCAATGGCTAAACGTGATGATGAGAAGAGGTTATCACCTGGACGTAAATGAGAGTTCCATGGTGCGGGGTTACCGGTACCAAAAAAGAGTAGGTCTACGTCGGCATCATAAGTGCCACCTAACCAAGGCGCTGCTCCCCCTGACTTCCAAAGGTCGCCTGGCCATGTTTGTCCTGGTTTGCCACCAGAAATGCCATTATCAATTTTTTTACCATCTTTCCAGATGTAGCCCATATGACCTTCAACCGTAGGGCGTTCCCATACTAATTGACCTGTTTTGGCATCATAAGCACTTACTTTACCGACTACGCCAAATTCACCACCTGCAACTCCGGTGATTACTTTACCTTTAACAATAATAGGTGCGGCAGTAATTGAGTAACCCGCTTTATAATCTTCTACTTTCTTTTTCCAAACAACTTTACCTGTGTCTTTATTAAGTGCGACAAGTTTTGCATCAAGGGTACCAAAAATAACTAGGTCGCCGTATAGTGCGGCGCCACGGTTAATAACATCACAGCAAGGCATAATACCATCAGGTAATCTTGCATCATATTGCCAAAGTTCGTCACCTGTATTAACATCTATAGCATACACTCGCGAGTATGAGCCAGTAATATACATCACGCCATCTTTGACCATGGGTTGAGATTCTTGACCACGCTGTTTTTCGCCACCTAATGAGAATGACCAGACTGGACGCATTTCTTTCACTGTATCGGTATTTATTTTATCAAGAGGGCTGTAACGTTGTCCTCTTAGGCCAAGTCCATAGGACACAACATCATTCGTTGTCATTTGGTCATTGGCAATATCTTTATCGGTTACTTCAGCATTTGCTAAGCCAGTTAACGCTAAAGAAATTGCCATGGATAATGACAATACCTTGGTTTTACCTGCTGTTATCATTGTTATTTCCTCTTGGGTTTTAAATCTGGTTAACGATATTTTTATCTACTTCCCTTCCTGCATAACACCAATGAATTCACACATCATCTCGCAACATGAATAAAACCATTGAAGCAGGCTGTAACGATATTAAAACGTCTCTATTTACTTTTCTATTACTCACCGGTAGCGTTTTTTTCATCATTTAGTATGATAAAAAAGCTATTCTTCACCAACCGAGTATAGGTTTGGAAGTTGGTAAACAGCGTTGTAGTGTGAAAATATTTCCTTCATTAGCCCTTGCTTTATCATGGCCTGAACAATGTCTGCAATAACATAGCCTAATTGACGGTAGTTACTTTTTACCGCCATGCCAATATCCCATTGCTGCTTTCCAATCATCGGAAAGGCATTGGTTGCTAATTGGTAGGAAGGGGAGGCAAGCTGGTGTTGGTAATAACTCACCTGACTTCGTAGCCCCATTACGGCATCAACTTTATGTTCCTGCATTGCTGAAATGGCCAACCCCAGTGAAGCATACTGTTTGGTTTTATTGCGCATGCGACCATTGAAGACAGACATTAGATAAAATTGTGGAATGGAGTCTACTTCGACGCCAATGTCATGATATTGAAAAATGGCCATAGTGCTAACATCGTCAATTTTTTTATTATTGAAAACGATTTTCCATGACTCAGTATGATAGGGCGCGAACATGTGTACCTGTGCGTGTACCCGTTCACCAATATCGTCGCGCAGCTCAGAATATTTCTTATCGTAGGGGACTCTAAGCATTAAGTCAGCAACACTGCGTTTAAGGTAATGTCCTTTCCATAGGTTATTGCGCAAGTCATCTTCAACATTTTCATCGGCGGTCATCCACCTGAAACGCAGCGTGACGCCTAACTGTTTGGCAATATGCTTTGCGACCTCAATATCAATGCCTTTTGCTTCCCCATTTTCTTGGTATGAAAAGGGGATGAAATCGCTATAAACGGCAACAGTAATTTCTTTGCTTTCAATAATATCATCATAAGATCGCGCAAAAGTTGCTGAGCAAAATATGCTACAACAACTTAACCACAAAAGTAGACAATAAAATTTATTCTTCATCACTGACTGACTCTAACCAAGTACGAATAGACCAAAGTGCTTCTTGGTTTAAATGTTCGGTCATTTTCGGCATATAAACCGCACCATTACGTACCGCGCCATTTTGCACACGATACACATACCACTCATCGCCATCAAAATCTGCTGGTAACTGACGTAAGTCGGGCGCAATACCGCCAGATATTCCGCCTAAACCATGACAGCGAGCACAGTTTTGGTTGTAGGCTGACGCGCCAACACGTAAAATTTCTGCGCGTATGTCTCCCTGTTCTTCGCGATAAGGATTGGTGTCTGCCCATTCTTCGCTTAACGTGGGCAATGTTGAGGTGTTTATTGCTTGCGGTGTTACCGAGCCATGTGCCGCTATGCCAAATGAACAAATTGATATTAATGCAATTAATGCAATTAAATAATGACGCCCTAAATTAAATTTTATCATCGCTGTGTACCCCATTTTCTACGTAAATTAGTTGTGTGTTTAATTTTTATATAATTATCATAACGAGGTTGGTGAGGTTCAAGAATTGTACTTTAGCGCGGTTAGCCCTCATCCTTTAGTATGATTTTATAGAGAGAAAACAGGGTAATTAATTTTATGTTCTTATATATCATATTGTTATGGTGTTTAACTGAAATAGTTCACTTTTTCACTTTAGAGTTTTTTTCTATATGCTTATCTATATGCTTATCTATATGCGTATAAATATGCTTAAGTTAAGTACATCAATTTGACGGATAGTCATTGATCTTTTTATATGTTTGAGGTCGCCATGTTTTTTTTTAAAAGTGTTGCTATTGGTGTGTGGATAGTTTGTTTTAATGCATTATCAAGCCCAATAACGCTTGATATCAGTTATGTAAAGTTAGCACAGCAAAAACCACCTACCTTTTCGAACCTTTTTGAAAAGCCAGATAATAGTGGCTTCCTCGGCGCTAAACTTGCCATTAGTGACTCAAATTCTACGGGTAAATTTTTACAGCAACACTTTAATCTAAGCAATTTTACTGCGACGAAAACAGCACAATTTTTAAATTATTTAGAAAATGAATATCAGCAGGGACGACGTATTTTTATTCTTGAAGCACCATTAGCATTATTAGTTCAAGTAGATCGTTGGGCCAAAAACAAGCCAGTATTGCTGTTTAATGTGAGTGAATCTGCTGATGAACTTCGCAATAGCCAGTGTTTAAATGCTGTATTTCATACTATACCCAGTGATGCAATGAAGTCTGACGCGCTTGCTCAATGGTTACTTTATCGTCGCATGAACAAGGTGTTATTAATTCGTGGTAATAAAGCTGAAGATGTTCAACTCGCCACCTCATTTAAACGTGCTGCTAAACGTTTCGGTTTAAAGATTATCGATGAAAAAGAGTGGAGTTTTAATACGGATCTCAGACGTAGCGCACAACAAGAAATTCCTTTGTTTACGCAAACCGTAAAAGATTATGATGTGGTTTATGTAGCCGATAAAGCTAAAGATTTTGCTGAATTCATCCCCTTTAATACCTATTTACCACGCCCAGTTATCGGCTCTGCTGGTTTAGAAGCTTTGGCATGGCATGGTGTGATAGAGCAGTGGGGCGCTACTCAGTTACAACATCGTTTTACTCAAATGGCTGATAGAAAAATGAATGAAATGGACTTTGCTGGCTATCTTGCCGTGCGTAGTGTTGCCCAATCGGTACATAAACTTCATTCGAATGAGAGTAACAAACTCATCAAATATATGAACTCGGCTGACTTTGATTTGGCAGCGTACAAAGGGCGAAAACTTAGTTTCCGACCTTGGAATAAGCAATTAAGAATGCCGCTAGCGCTGGTGCATCCTCATGGGTTGGTATCACAGTCACCACAGCCAGGCATGCTTCATCCGGTAACTGATCTTGATACCCTTGGTTTTGATGTTCAAGAATCTCAATGTAAATAAGGTTTACCATTACTTATGAAAAATAATGTACTTTTTAGATTATTGATTTTAGCTGTTTTACTTAACAGTACCTCGGGCTATGCGACTGAATTAGCTTATGTTACCAATGAAAAGGACGACAATATTTCGGTTATCGATTTAAGCCAAAATAAAGTCATAAAAACAATCGCCGTGGGGCAACGACCTCGAGGTATAATTTTTAATAAGGATCAATCGCTTGCTTATATTTGCGCGAGTGAGTCAGACAGCATTCAAATTTTCGATGTAAAGACAGAGCAGATCATTGGTGACCTACCTTCAGGTGAAGACCCAGAAACCATTGCACTACATCCAAATGGCAAAATTATTTATACCTCTAACGAGGATGACGCCCTGCTTACGGTGATTGATATTGCTTCGAACGCTGTTATCACACAGATAGATGTAGGCGTTGAACCTGAAGGCTTAGCGGTAAGTCCTGATGGAAAAATTGTGGTAGTAACCTCGGAAACAACCAATATGGTGCATTGGATTGATACCCAAAGCCATAAAAACTTTGCCAATACTTTAGTGAGTGCCAGACCCCGGTCAGCTAAATTTACCGACGATAGCAAATATTTATGGGTCAGCTCTGAAATTGGCGGTACCGTAGTGATACTTGATGTTGCCACGCAAAAAATTATTAAAGAATTTACTTTTGCTATTAGCGGAATTCATCATGATCGTGTTCAACCTGTTGGCATCGAGTTAACTCAGGATGGGCGATATGCGTTTGTGGCATTAGGACCGGCGAATCATGTGGCCGTTATTGATCGCAAAAGCATGACGGTGGAAAAATATTTATTAGTAGGACGCCGAGTATGGCAGCTTGCTTTTAATCATGACCAAAGTCAGCTGTTAACAACAAATGGCATTAGTGGTGATGTTTCAGTAATTGATGTTAACCGGATGAAAGTGACCAAATCAATTAAAGTAGGGCGTTACCCATGGGGCGTAGTAATACGAAAAGTGCCATGAGTATTGTTACCAACGAGCTTTCGTTTTTTTATGGTAAAAAAGCGGCTATTGCTGGTTTAAATCTGACTATTAACAACGGCTTTAACGTGTTGCTTGGTCCTAATGGTGCAGGAAAAAGTACCTTGTTCTCAATGCTAACCGGTCTTTATCAGGCAGCATCAGGGGAGATTAAGATCAATGGTTATGATTTAAGTCATAATAGATCGAAAATTATGCAGTCTATGGGGGTGGTTTTTCAGCAAAGTACGCTAGATCTCGATTTATCGGTTAAGCAAAATTTGGTTTATTATGCCGCTTTACATGGTATTTCATCATCACAAGCGTTAGAGAATATCAGTGAAATTTTGTCTCAACTTGAATTAACGCCGCGACTCAATGACAAAGTAAGAGCGTTAAATGGCGGACACCGTCGCCGTGTTGAAATTGCTCGCGCGTTAATTCATCAACCCAAAGTATTGTTACTTGATGAGGCTACGGTTGGTTTAGATATTGACAGTAGAAAAATGATCACTGAATACGTTGGCACGCTTTGCCAACAGCTAGGTATTTGTGTGTTATGGGCAACGCATTTAATTGATGAAATATCAGCAGAAGATCAATTAATACTTATCAATGAAGGAAAAATTAAAGCACAGGGCATAAGTGGTGAGTTATGTAAAACGCACAACGTTGCTGATGTCTATCAGCTTTATCGCACGTTAACCGCTAACGTGGAGATTGTCTGATGAACCCTAGCTATCTTTATTGTTTTAATGGCATTGTTAAGCGTGAGGTTTTACGTTTCTTCCAACAACGTTCGCGGTTATTAAGTGCGTTAGTCAGACCGTTACTTTGGCTGGTTGTTTTTGCTGCGGGCTTCAGGGCAGCGCTAGGTGTCTCTATTATGGAGCCCTATGGTACTTACATTACTTATCAGCAATATATTACCCCAGGACTTTGCTGCATGATCATTTTATTCAATGGCATGCAAAGCTCGCTTTCCATGGTTTATGATAGAGAAATGGGCAGCATGAAAGTGTTATTGATGAGCCCGCTACCTCGGCCTTTTTTATTGTGTTGTAAATTAATTGCCAGCGCCTTGCTCTCACTTCTACAAGTCATTATTTTTTTATTTTTTGCGCAGTTAGTTGACGTTGATATTCCGCTTATTGGCTATATTACGGCAGTGCCGGCAATTTTCTTAATTGCTTTTTTTCTCGGCGCGTTAGGGTTAATGCTGTCTAATCTTATTAAGCAATTGGAAAACTTCGCTGGTGTGATGAACTTTGTTATTTTTCCGATGTTCTTTCTTTCTAGTGCCTTATATCCCTTGTGGAAAATGCAAGAGGCGAGCATCTGGCTATATTGGCTTTGTCAGTTCAACCCTTTTACCGCTTGTGTTGAGTTATTACGGTTTGCGCTTTATGGGCAAATGAACCCTCTGGCGTTGACTACTGTTTTAATAACAACTAGCATTGCGTCATTTTTTGCGCTCATGAGTTTTAGACCTCAGCATGGGCGAAATAGCAATTGAAATATATTAAAACTCTAAAAACAACCCAATAGAAGACAAAAATAGCATAAAGTATTTCAGCTAGTAATTAAGTTGTTTTTACAAAAAATCATAGCCAATGGTTGTACGTAAAAGGTTCGTTTTTTTAATTGCTATCTTTTATGATAGCTGTTAGTGTCGCCTAACATTGATAAATTGTTTTTATTAACTCGTCGTTCATCGATTGAAATATAAAAACAATCGTAGATAATGATTTTATATTCATTTTCTATTTTCTTGCAGAAGAAAGTCTATCATGTTGTTTATCTAACCATGAACATTCATATCATAGCCATTTTCCTAAGTTAAATTATCAATCTAACAATAAGCTAATAATAGCTTTTTATATGACTAATTTTCTGAGGATTTCAACATGTCAAGCCGATTCATTTTATCATTAATTGCAGCATCTGTCTTAACCGGTTGTGGTGGTTCATCCACAAGTGAAACAGTGCAACCTGCTTCAATTTTGCCTCCACCACCAACTACAACAATTACTGAAACTACTGGTGTTATTACTGGGTTTGGTAGTGTATTTATTAATGGCGTTGAATATGAAACTGATTCAACCACGGTCACTACAGATGACAATGATGGTGCAAGTGAAACGGATTTACAGGTTGGTATGGTTGTAAGCCTGAGTGGCGAAGTGAATGAAGATGGCGCTACAGGTAATGCCAACGCTATTCATTATGATGAACAATTAAAAGGTCCAATAGAGAGTATTGATTTATTTGCCAATACGATAACAATACTTGGTCAAACGATTGTGTTTGACGATTTAACGAGTTTAGAAAACTTTATATTGGCCGATCTTGTACCTGGGGATATTCTTGAAATAAGCGGTTTCTTCAATGTCGATGGCTCTTTATACGCCACACGTATAGAAAAAGAAATGGAACAAACGCAGTTAAAAATTCAAGCGCGCATTACCTTATTGAATACGGTTAATAAAACCTTCGAGTTAAATGGTTTAGTTATTGATTATAGTTCTGCAATATTTGAAGACTTTGTTGAATCTGACCTAACTGATGGACAACAAGTTCGTGTTAAAGGTGAATATTCAGCGCTAGATGCAGGGGTATTGGTTGTTAGTAAAGTGAAGCTTAAAGAAAAAAATGAAGCCCATGAAGAAGGTGAAGACTTACATGTAGAGGGTTTTATCACTGATTTTGAGTCTTCGAGTCGTTTTAAAGTGAATGGTGTTCAGGTTATTCTTGATGAGAATACTGAATTTGAATACGGTGATGCTAGTGCTTTAATCGCAAATATTCGCGTTAAAATTAAAGGTGAATATACTGCCGCCAGTGATTTGTTAGCGCAAAAAATACGCATTCACCAACAAACAAATTTAAACCTTGAAGGTGCTATTGAAGCGATTAACTTAGATTTAGGCACAGTTACCGTGCTGAGCTCTGAATTTGAAGTAAATAATCAAACTAAAATGAAGGATGAGTCTGATAACGGTGAGCGTTTCTTTGATTTAGCCGATTTAACCATTGGTGATTTTGTAGAGCTTAAAGGTTTTGTTGATAGTGAAGGTAAAAATATAGCGACCAAAATGAAGCGTGAAAATGAAGATGAAAACGCTGAAACAGAGTTAAAAGGTAAGGTAAGTAACATTCTAAACTTTGGTTTTAGTATTGTTGGTGTAACTATTACTACCAATGAAAATACCTTGTTCGAAGGAATGAATGGTGATGAAGTGGTTCAAGCGGTATTTTTTGAACAACTACAAAATGACATGTTAGCAGAAGTAGAAGGGCAATTGGTAGAGGGTATCTTTGTCGCCCTCAAGGTGAAAATAGAGGAAAATGAGCATGATAATAATGAGAACAGCGATCATAATGCGACCCGCACTGAATTTAAAGGTGTTGTTGACGAAATAAATGAAGGCTCTCTTGTTGTTTCAAATCATCAAGTTTTAATTAATCAAACGACTACATTTAAATATAATGACGAAAGGGTTACAGCTGAACAATTTTGGTCATTAGTTGTTCTTGGTGATCAGCTTGAAATTAAAGGGACTAAAGAACCACAAGGCATTATTACAGCGAAGTCTATAAAGTTTGAACATTAAGAGGTTGTATGTAGTCGTTTTTAAATGACAATTTGAGATGTGTTAGCTCCAACTTAATCTAACACATCGATTTGAAAAGTTACCCGTTTTGATAAAGATATTGAGCCCTTAATCAAAGCGGGAACCTCCCGTAGACATGCTAACACCCTTTCCTACTGTGAGGCTACGTGTGACTATAAAGGTGATAATAAGGCGTATATACTAAACACCCTTGAATCGATTTATGATTGAATTCGAAGACCGTTTAAAGGACTTTATTTAACATTGGTATTACAGGCTTAACAGCGAAAATTAATCCTCTTTGGCAAAGTCTACAAGCGTTTGACCAGACATACGATAACCTACCCATTCATCTTGCGCTTGTGCGCCAATCGAATGATAAAAATCACGGGAAGGTTTATTCCAATCTAAGCAGCTCCATTCAAATCTACCGCAGTTATTTTGCAAGGCAACTTGTGCCATTTTTTTAAGTAATAATTTTCCAGCACCTTTACCACGATGTTCAGGAGAAACATAAAGATCTTCGAGATAAAGTCCCGGTTTTGCCAACCAAGTCGAATAGTTATAAAAATAAATTGCCATACCCAATGCTTGATCGCCTTGCATACAGATTAATGCACTAACATGACTGTCGTTAGAAAAAATCGATTGTTTAATTGTATGCTCTGTTGCTAGCACTTCATGTTCGGCTTTTTCATAAATGGCCAGTTCACGAATAAAATGTAAGATTAGTGCGGTATCTTTTATAACAGCTTTACGAATAGTTAATTGATGCACAATATGCTCCGTTATTATTTATTGGCACTATCATAACGTCTGAACTGCAGTGTTAACAGTGTATTTCTTACATCATATCTCCATCACACTTCAAAATCGTAGTGCTGTTGTATTTAAGTCTTCAGGTGATAGGCGATATATACGCATTGTATCGATACAATAAGCCCCTATATTCTGATAAAACGCTATAGCAGAAGTGTTCCAGTCTAAGCACCCCCACTCAAGGAATTCACATCCACGTTCAACCGCTATTTTTGACAAAAATTGCATCATAATATTGCCTAAGCCTTTACTGCGCATGGAATCATCAATGAGAATACCATCGATAAACAGTCCTGAACGCCCCATAAAAGCGGAACTTTTTTCGTAAAAATACGCGAAACCAACAGCCTCTCCATCATAAAGCCCCAATACAACTTCACCCTGTTTTGATTTTAGCAAACGCTTTATCCTTTCAGGGGTAGCTGTAATGTCATCTCCCATTTTTTGAAAAGAACCTAGCTTATGCATAAATTGGACTACCAAGGCTGCATCTGAAGGTGTACCCAAACGTAGGTCAAACTGTAGTATTTGAGTATCAACTAAAGTCATCGTTAATCCTATTAATCGATTTGTAGTTAACTATTTTTTGATATTCATCTTATAGCAACATTAATTTTTTTCTTGAAAAAGGTCTGTAAATTGTAATATATGACACTGAGCCTAATAAGAACCACCCAATAACCATAACCCATTCTTGCCATACTAATGCTGCAGGGAAACCTGGGAAATATAATAAAGCGATTGCTAAACTTGAAATTACACCAAACCAGCCAAGTATTATCCCTCCCTTTGCTTTAAAAGGTCTTTTCATTGCAGGCTCTTTTTTACGTAAAACGATAAATGACAAACAAACGAGCAAATAAGCAATCATCAAACTAAATGAACCGCCATCGACAAACCATACTAATGCTTTTTTTCCTAAGAAAGGGGCTATTGCTCCAAGTATACCAATACATAAAATAGCGTTATGTGGCGTTTTGTAACGGGGATGAACGCGGGCAAGAAATGAAGGTAACATACCGTCTTGTGCCATTGAAAAAATGGCGCGTGAGCCACCTATCATAAAACTGTTCCAACTGGTTAATATACCGGCAACACCGGCAAATAATAAAAATATTCCGCCATTACGACCAAAAGCTACTTCAGCCGCTGCCATAGTTGCAAAAGAAGTTGCAGAACGCTCTTCTGAGGATAATAACATTGCCACAGCCAACTCAATTAGAATGTACCAAGATATAGCAAAAACAATTGAAGCAACCAATAATACACCTATTTTTTTAGGTGGAAGGTTTATCTCTTCTGCTGCTTGGGGAATAACATCGAAACCCGTCATTAAAAAGGGCACCATCGCCATTGCCGTAAATACGCCACCAACTCCGCCAATGAATAATGGCTCCATATTAGTGGTGTTGCCTTCGATGCCAATGCCTAAAATTAACATTGCCCCCGCGATAAGAATAATACCAACCACGACTGTTTGAATAAATGCCGCAAGTTTTACACCGCGAATATTAACCCATGCAACAAGCAAAGAAGTAACGGCACCAATTAACGCCATATCTAAAAAGACATCACTGCCGTTTATTTGGTATAAAGGGATGTTACCTAAAGAAGGAAATAAATTGTCAAGAACGCTAGGTAAAGCAACCGCTTCAAAAGCACAGACAGCAACATAAACAAAAATAATAGCCCAAGTACAAAGAAATGATGCGCTTCCTCCTAGAGCTCTTTTAGTAAAAACATGTTCGCCACCAACATTTGGCATTGCCGCAGTCAACTCTGCATATATAAAACCAATGGCAAGAATAACTAAGCCTACTAGCGCAGTACCAATCATACTGCCGACACTGCCACCCCGCGCTAAAATATCATTAATTAATGCGACCCATGCCCAGCCAACCATTGCACCAAAAGCCAATGCCATAGTGTCTAACCATTTTAAACTACGGTTTAATCCGTGTTCTGTACTCATATAGCAAACCTTAAATATTTTGATCAGAAACAAAAACGCCCTAATAAATAATATTAAGGCGCCGTTATAGGGATTAGAGTTTAAAATTCACTTTTAATCGTAATACCATACATACGAGGTGAGCCTATTTGGCCAGAAACAACCCCTGCACTTCCAGAAGTTAATATTTCAGTAAAATACTCTTCATCTGCAGCATTTTTAACCCATGCCGAAACAGACCACCAATTATCGTTGATATCCATATCAAAACCAGCTCTAAAACCAATTAAACCATAGCTTTTCTGACTAATAGCTTTTAAATTATCTAAAGAGAAATAAACATCATCTTGATAAACATAATCAGCCTGAACGTAGGCATTAGTGTTGCCGTTCACTTCCCAAAAATAGCGAGTCATTAGGTTATATGTTAACTCTGGAGTATTGGCTGCTTGAGCATTAGAAAAGTTTAATAAGCCAACGTTTGCCGAAATTTCAGATTTAGTGTAGCCAAGACCACCACGAAACTCTATATTTTCGGTCGGAAACCAGTTGATTTCAACTTCACCACCAGAAACATCTGCGTTACCTGCGTTAAATATGGTGTAGCGACCATCAGGTAAGTCGGCAAATAATTGCATATCAGTATACTTATACAAATAAAGCGCAGCATTCACCTGTAAAGTGGAATCGAGCATTTTTGACTTAACACCAACTTCGTATGAATCTATATATTCTGGCGCTGTTGAAGAATGATCGCCTTCAGTAACTGCCCAAAAACCATTCCAAACACCTGCTTTATAACCTTGACTGTAACTACCATAAACCATGGCATCATCACTGATATCATAATTAACACCGAGTTTTCCAGTCCATTCTGTCGATGTTAATTTCTCATTTTCTACGGTAATAGGTTTATCAACTGAAAAGAAAGTCAGCTCACCTGTAAAGTCATCATCTTTATTGGTAACCGTAGTGCCACCATCAAAGCTAACTTCATCATCAGTTACTCGCACACCAGCAATTAATGTTAATTTATCCGTTAATTGCGTTTCGGTGTTTGCATAGGCAGCAATGGATGTCGTCTTTTGTTTAAAATCAACGGTTACATCATGGTTAACTCTATCTCTATAGCCATAAATATCTGTGACATGCTGATTATCTTGATAATAAATAGCACCTACCATCCAGTCTGTTTTATCCATTAACGGAGTAGAGGAAGCTAATCTTAACTCCTGAGAAAATAACGAAACATCGTTTGTATAATTTCCATCACCAATAACAAAGGGACTGCCATCAAAGTCTTCTTCGGCTGTTTTATCTAGTGACTCATAACCCGTTATTGAGGTTAATGTGAATGTATTATAATCAACTGTTGCGTTAATAAGCGCACCAAAGCTGTCGGCTTTAATTTTGGGCTCTTTTGAAAACTCGCCTACACGTAAGTCAGTATTCGAGTCATAATAACCTACTCGGCTGACACAATTTGGATTATTAACAAATGCCATAATATCGTTGGTGGCACGGTCTAAACAGTTATTACGGTATTGTTGCCCGTTTAAGCCAGGAATTTCTGGCGCAGGGCCGCTTGGATTATCTAAAGCACTACGACCTATACCAATCCAAGGTTCGTTTTCTGATCTATCTCGCCCACCATGAACATTCCAATATATTTCAGCATCATCAAGTTCAAGTAAAAAACCTGCTCTAACGCCAAACGTATCAGTTGCACCAAGCGTATTTCCGGTAAGTGTATTTTCAAAGGTACCTTCATCTTGATAAGTCCACTTGCCTGCTAAGCGAGTTGATAAATTATCAGTAAGTCCCCCGCCATAAGCCGCTTCAGCTTCTACAGTGCCATAATTACCTAATGTTAAGCTAAAATTACCTTCATTAACATCACTCGGACGCTTTGTGATAAAACTCACGGCACCTGCTGTAGTATTACGACCAAATAATGTTCCTTGAGGGCCTTTTAATACTTCAACCCGTTCAACATCAAAAACAGAAAAACTCATCATATTGTTGGTAGGTAAGAATAATTCATCTGTATAAACACCAACGGGCGCAACACTATTTGAAGTGAATGCAGCATTACCAATACCACGAATAGTAAATATAGGCGCTGATTTATTCAGAACGTTTTTTACGTTTAAATTTGGTGTATGTTGCGCAATATCAATAGGTTGTTCTATTCCCAATGTTTCTAACATATCTTCGCTAAAGGCGGTAACAGCAATGCCAACTTTTTGTTGATTCTGCTGACGTTTTTGTGAGGTTACTTCAATAACTTCAATTTTACCTTTTTCTTTTTTTTCAATTTTTTTAGTATCTTGTGCATCTTCTGCTAAAGCAGTAGAAGAAAACATCAAGGTAAAAATACTTGCTAGTAATGTTTTTTGAGTGTTCACTTGTTCATTCCCCAGTTCACCGTTGTTATATCTATTTTTAGATAATGGCATGATTAAAAATGCCTTATTATGAGAGAGGTCTCCTCCAAGTTTAGTACCTTTAAGTAGCATGTTTAGTGCTTGCTCAACGGTGTAATTACCTTGAATTGAGTTCCCATTCTTATTTTCAACGAGTTCATAAGGGAATAGAAAAGATATCTTAGCGATATCCGATAGTTTATTAAGAGATTTATTTAAAGATTGAACCGGGATATTAAATTCATATCTCACATTTACCTTTTTATTAACTTTTGCTTCTGAAATAAATGTAAAAAAGCAAAAGCTTAATAAACTAATAACTATTAGCGCCTTATTAACCTGTCTCTTATTAGGACGCATGAGAAATGTAAATCTACTATTCAATATTTCCATTTATTATTCTTTTATTCGTAATTGCACATGATAATCATTCAGTTTGCTCACGCTAATACCAAAACCTGATTCTAATACGTAGAATAATGTGTCGGTTTCACCTACCTGAAACTGGCCCCCAATACGCATTGATTTTAATTTAGGGTCAAGTACATCTATTTGCACTGAGGTATGTCGAGTTATTTCTTTAATTACTTCTTCTAAAGACTCCCCAGCAAAAATTAATCTCCCTTCTTTCCAGGAAAGAAAGCGGGTTATTTCGCTAGTATCCAATTCATCAATTTCACTTATATTATCGTTATTAATTGGAATACTAATACGTTGACCTGCCGTTAACGTACCTAGCCTTTTTTTCACTTTAGTTGGATGATTTACCGGAATGATTGCAATGATGGGAAAGTTTTGCTTTTCCATTTTTTCTTCAGTATATGATTTAACGTTTTTTTCAACTTGAATTGACTGATAATCATCTGGAATAACAACCAAAGTATTATCTACAATAGCTAACTCCACCGTACCTTCACTAACAAGTACCTCTATTGCTCCATCTACTTTGTGGACGGTAAACGCTGTACCTATGGCTCTTACTAAACGGTCATCTGCATAAACTTCAAATGGTCGTGTTGCATCTTTAGCTACTTCAAAATAAGCTTCACCTTTTATAAGATTTATCCTGCGGTAATCTTTACTATAATCAACATTTATTGTTGTACTACTGTTAAGCCATAATGTTGAACCATCGGGCATAATATGGCTTAAGCTTTCACCCATTTTTGTTGTGAAGACATGATCTTCTGTTTTTGTTCCTGTTGGATTAAAGCCAATCACTAACCAAGTAAATACACAAACTAGAATGGGCATCGAAAAAACAGGGCGCAATAATTGATTTTTTTGTTTGAAACAGGTGGACAAGAGCGAATATATCGCCAACAGTGGAAATAATAATTTAGACAATAAAGTTGAAAATACTGATGCTTTACGCATTTCTTGAGGTAACATTACTGACGAAAGTAGATCCATTTCTCCCCAAGATTGCACCATATTTTCCAGACACTCACGGTGAATTTTACTGGTCGCAACCCAAGCATTTAATTCAGCTATTTGTTTCTCTGAAAGCTCAGGAGTATCTTCAAGTAATAATACCCACTGTGCAGCTTCTTGATTAATGATGGTTTTGTTAGTAAAACCTGCTACGTTAGTTTTCATAATGTTCCCCCCGTTCTAAGGGGTTTGTTGGGTTTTTCTGTGATGATTTTTTTATTGTGCTCATTATTATATTGAGTTACCGCATCATTATAGGCGCACATTCCTTTAGTAATGTAGTTGCTGACGGTAATAGTGGATATATTCATACGCTTGGCAATATCTTTTGTGGCAAGGCCATAGACTTTTCTCATTACAACAGCTTGTCGACATTTATTAGGTAGCCCAGCGATAGCTTCACACATTACACCTAATTTTTCTTGTGCTAAGGCATTATTTTCTAAATTATCTAATTCTAGTTTAGAGTCTACCAAATCGATATCTTCAACATATTCGTTCAATTGATTTGAAGCTTTTCTAAAATCAGAAACAATTAAGTTTTTTGCCACCCGGAACATAAAAGATTTAGGTTTCAATACTTCATTTTCTAGTGATGACTTATAAGTACGTAAAAATGTTTCCTGGCATACATCATCAACATCTTGTGAATTTACAAGATAGCTTGAAATAAAATATTTTAGTGCTGATTTATAGCGTTTGAAAGCACTTAAAACACTTTCTCCAGAATTTTTAACGTCTGTTTGTTGGTTACTTTTTGAATTCACATTAATGTCCAAAGTTGTCCAAAGTTTTTTCATATATAAATGAAAACTAGTTAATGCATAAAACCTATGTAAGTTTCAGATTAATATAATAAAAAACATTTTCTGAATTTGGTTTTTTAGTAATATAAAAAATCACTTCAATTAATAAGACGTTTGAGTGTATAAAAACTACTATATTTATTTAAAAAAAACACTGCAACTATCAATTTTATTTTGAAACTTACTATTATATTGGAAACGAGTATAAACATTGGGTAGTAAATTAATCATACTTTAGCATGATGATTGCCAAGTCATTTGCTGTTATTTTCTGTTATCTTGTTGTTATATATGTAAATTTATTTTATTGGGTGTGGTTTTGGATAATCGTTGGTTGTGATTGCTTTTTAACAAATGGCGTTACACTATTCGTTATAATGATAGTCTCGGGAATGAAAAAATGAATGTGAAAAATGCCTTTGCTGGTGTTGGATTTACTATTATATTCCCTGTTTTAGCGCAAAATATTGATAGTGTAGAAAAAATTAGTGTCTATGGGCAAACACCACTTTCATCAAGGCTTGTTGGCGATATAAATACTATTGGTAGTGTTCAAACCATCAATGCACAAGCGCTAGTTCAATCACAAGCTATATCTTTGGCTGAACATATGAAAAATCAGCTAATGAGTTTGCATATTAATGACGTGCAAAATAATCCTTTTCAACCTGACGTACAATACCGAGGCTTTACTGCTTCACCATTATTGGGCTTGCCTCAGGGAATTTCTGTTTATCTAAATGGTGTACGATTTAATGAACCTTTTGGTGATACGGTTAATTGGGATCTTATTCCACTGGCGGCACTTGAATCTGTATCTTTATATTCGGGCTCTAATCCTGCATTCGGTCAAAATACCTTAGGCGGCGCGCTAGCGTTGCAGACTAAAAATGGTTTTAGTTATACACAAAATGAGCTTGATGTTCGTTTTGGCAGTTTTGGTCAACAGCAATTTACGATGCAATCAGGTGGCAATCAGGGTAATTGGGGCTATTATGTTATCGCTAATAATTATCAAGAAGATGGTTGGCGAGAATATTCACAAAGTGAATTAAAACAGCTACTTGCCACGCTTAGTTATGTTAGTGAACATCGTTCTTTTGATCTTGTGTATTCTGCCAATAACAATCAACTACGTGGTAATGGGGCTGTACCAGAAAAATTGGCTGAAATAGCGAGTAGAAGTGCTATTTATACGCAACCCGATAAAACGGATAATCGTTATCAGCAGTTGAGTATAAACAGTGACAACCTTATCAACGAACAGATGTCATGGCAGGCAAATGCCTATTATCGTCACAATGAAATTAACAGCATCAATGGTGATGACAGTGATTACGAAGCATGTGAATCAGGCTTGCTTTACAGCTTGTGTGAAGCAGGTGAAGATGATGAAGAGGGGATAGAGGCTGCATTAGCGCGGGTTCACTTTGTTGGCTTTGATGAGAATACTTGGTTAAGTGAACTTAGTGAATTTAGTAATATTGATGCCGATACGGTAGATGGCACGTTTAATAGCGGTTTCACAGATAATAAAAGTTATGGCGCTGCACTGCAATTGGTTCGATTAAGTCATTTTGACGCTTTCGGTTCTGTCGACTATTTTGGCTCTATAGACAATGAATTTGTTTTTGGCTTAGGTATAGATAAAGCGGATATTAGCTTTAGCAGTGATACCGAGTTTGCCGTACTTCATAATGAGGGTATAAACGATAATCGTTCGGTAACCGGTATTGGCTTGTTTGATACAGACTCACGTGTTTACTTAAAAGTTAAAACTCAACAAGAATATGTTTACTTTCTCAATGCAATCTCGATAGGTGAAAAATTCACGCTTAACCTTGCGGGTCGATACAATTATGCTTATGTGAGTATGCAAGATCAAATAGACAGTGGTGAAGGCTCACTTAACGGCGAACACTACTTCCATCGTTTTAATCCGGCCATTTCTGTTAACTACCTTATTAATCAATACTATGCCTTTAAATTAAGTTATAGCGAGTCTTCGCGGACACCAAGCCCCGCTGAATTGAGTTGTGCGGATGAGCAAGACCCTTGCAAATTGCCCAATGGTTTTGTTGCAGACCCACCGCTTGAGCAAGTTGTTGCGAAAACGATGGAAGCGTCTTTATCTTATGATAAGGCAAATTTTTCAGCATTAGCTACGGTGTTTTCAACATTGAGTTACCAAGATATTATTTTTCAACAGGCTGGTGATAAATCTAATCAAGGTTACTTTATCAACCTTGATAAAACTCAACGTCAAGGCGTTGAATTGGCACTTTCAACGCAGATAAGTAACGTTGATTTTGGCGCGAGCTATAACTTTTTAAAAGCTACGTTTGAGTCGCCCTTTGTTTCTTTTAGCCCGGTTAATCCATTAGGGGCGAATAGACAAGTTAACTCAGGTGATGAAATTCCCAGCCAACCTAAACATCAGTTTAAATTCCATGTAAATTGGCAGTTTAACGATCAGGTAAACGTCGGTACAGAATTTTTATATGCATCTTCATCTTATTATCGCGGTGATGAAGCCAATGAAAATAAACAAATACCTGCTTATACGGTTACCAATATTTATCTTAATTATCAAATCAATGAGCAACTACGATTGTCTGCTAAAGTTGATAATCTCTTTGATCGCCACTTTGATACCTTTGGTACCTACGGTGAAGCTGATGAAGTGTTAGGGGACATATATCCTGAAACTGATTTTGATGAATATTTTGTTGGCCCGTCAAGGCCACGTTCTGCAAGTATTAGCGTTAACTATCAATTTTAGATATCAGTTTTAAACTATTAATTTTAACTATCAGTTTTAAGTTACGCTGTTGGGTATAAGAGCTCACTAAAAGACGAGCTTAGTCATACTAAAGGAGGAAAGTATTGTGGAATAAGTCGGTATAGCATTGAGATATATATTTTATCGAACCAGAGATCAAATCGATGTATCAACAATGTTATCGTGCCTTTATACCGTATTTTGCCTTATCACTAACCAGCTTTGCTGGTATTTTTACTGGCGTAGCTTTCGCTGATGATATTAAAAAGGTTGCGCAAACAGATTCGTCTAGCACTGAAGTTATTGTTGTTACAGGTAGTAGACAAGCATCTGATTTACTAACTTTTTCCGGAAATATCGATCGCATATCAACCGAAGATATTGACATTGTTAGCGCGGTTCATCCAAGTGATATTCTTAATCGTGCTACTGGCGTTCATATTCAAACTAATAATGGTATGGAGTCACTTCCTTCTTTGCGCTCCCCAGTATTAACAGGCCCAGGTGCAGCAGGTGCTTTTTTATTTCTTGAAGATGGCGTTGCCACAAGAGCCGCAGGTTTTGCTAATAACAATGGATTGTCAGAATTAAACCTTGCTCAAGCGAGTGAAATAGAAGTGATTCGAGGGCCAGCAAGTGCTGTTTATGGCTCTAATGCGGTGCATGGCGTGATTAATGTATTAACTAAAGCGCCCTCAGATGAGGGCGAATTATCATTACTGCTTGGCCCAAATGAAAGATATCAATTTCAAGGTACCCTAGGCCGTGAAATGGGGCAGAACGGTATTATCGGTAATTTTCAGGCTATCGACGATGGTGGTTATAGAGATAATAGTGGGTTTACCTCATTTAAAGTGAATGGCAGACATGATTATCAGGATGGTGTTGATAAAATAAGTACACTTATTTCAGGCTTTGTACTTGACCAAGACACTGCAGGTTTTATTTCTTCTGATGACAACGGCGGTGATTGCTATAGCTCTGATTATAGCGATGCAAACTTATATCAAGACCGCGATGCAATGGGAAAAAATTGTGATAATGATGCTTATCGTAAATGGTCGTCACTGCGCATAGCTAGTCATTGGCAACGTAAACTAAGTGAGGATACTCAGTTGAGTATTACCCCGTATTTTAGGGTTAATCAAATGGAATTTCGCCAGCACTATCTACCTTCAGAAGCGATAGAAGAAAATAGCCATTACAGCATTGGGGTAGCGAGTAATTATTATTGGAAAATTGATCCCAGCTTAGCTGTCGTTATGGGTGTTGATGCCGAGTGGACTGATGGAGAATTAACGCAAACCCAGCAAAAGTCTGACACCTTTAGCTGGGGAAAGGCGCGTCAACAAGGAATACAGTATGACTACGAGGTTGAGGCATCAACTTTAGCACCTTATATTCAAGGCGACTGGCAAGTGAATGACGCGTTAAAATTCACGGGCAGTATCCGCTTTGATGCCACTTTATATCGTTATAATAATTTAGTGGCTGATGGTACAACTAAAGCCGATGGCAGTAGTTGTGTTAACAATTCAGGTGACGCTGTACCTTGTTTATATCTTCGCCCTAGTGACAGTGACGATCGCTTTAATAATACCAGCACCAAGCTTGGTTTTAATTATCAGTTAAGTACAGATACAGCGTTATTTGGCGCATGGTCACAAGGATTTAGAGCGCCACAAACAACTGATTTATATCGTTTGCAAAATCAGCAAATGGTAGGTGAAATTAATTCAGAAGAAATTAACAGCACCGAGGTTGGCTTGCGTGGTGTAAGTGAGAAGCTTCATTATGAAGTAGTTATTTACCGTATGACAAAGAAGAACTTTTTCTTTCGTGATGCCAAAGGCTTAAATGTAACAGACGGTGAAACATCACATCAAGGGCTAGAACTGGGCGTTGATTATGACCTTAGCGAGAGCATAAATTTGGCTATTAATTACAGTTATGGTCAGAATGAATATGAATTCGACCGTCCAAGCAGTGGCATTGTTAAAGGTAACGAAATAGACACAGCACCTAAACAGCTTGCGAATACAAGGTTAAGTTGGCTACCAACAACAAAGACTAAGCTTGAATTAGAATGGTTACATATGGGCGATTACTACCTAGACCCAGCGAATGAATATGAGTATGGAGGGTATAATTTGTGGCAACTTCGAGGCACAATACAACTAAATACCAATATTTATTTGTTTGCCCGTATTGAAAATCTAACGGATGAAAAGTATGCGAGCCGTGCTGATTATGCTTTTGATTCATATCGTTTTTTTGGTGGCCAACCGCGTGCCTTTTACCTTGGCGCTAATGTTAATTTTTAATCAAAATCTTTAATTTAAATATGGGCTAAACCTTAAAAAGAGTAATAAGCATGAGTAAATGGTTTTTTAGCATAGTATTATTTTTATTCTTATCGCTTCCTGTGCTTGCTCAGCCTAAAGTGCGTGTTGGTGTTTTAAAGTATGGCACGGTTAACTGGGAAATTGATGTGATTAAGCATCACCAGTTAGACAAAAAATATCAATTCGAGCTAGAGGTAACGGCATTAGCAAGTAAAAATGCATCGGCGGTAGCATTACAAAGTAATGCTGTTGATATCATTCTCAGTGATTGGCTTTGGGTGAATCGCCAGCGCTTTGAACATAAAATGTATACTATTTTCCCTACTTCAATGACAACTGGAGGACTTTATATACCCGCTAATTCAGGCATTAAGTCCTTAGCCGATCTTAAGGGAAAAAAAATTGGTATTGCTGGTGGTGCGGTTGATAAAAGTTGGTTATTACTACAAGCCTACAGTAAAAAAAAATATGGACTTGATTTAAAAAATGAAACTGAGCCTACTTTTGCTGTTCCGCCACTATTAAACCGGTTGATATTACGCGGAGATTTAGCTGCAGTAATTAATTTTTGGCACTATGGTGCCAGATTAAAAGCAGCGGGTTTTCAGCAATTAGTGACCGTACCAGCAATGCTTGCAGCATTAGGTATTGAGGCCAAAATTCCCTTGTTAGGTTGGGTATTTGATCAAACATGGGCCAATAAACACCCTAAAGCACTAAATCGGTTCTTACAAGCTTCAGTTGAAGCCAAGCAAATATTATTTTCGTCTGCAGACGAATGGCAACGTATTCGCCCCTTGATAAAAGCTGAAAATGAAGCAGTGTTCAACGCCTTGATAAAAGATTACCGCACAGGTTTATTGCCTCAATTTGGCACAAAAGAAATAGAGGCAAGTAAGCGGGTTTTTGAAATATTAGCAGAGCAGGGCGGGAGTGCTTTGGTGGGTAAAGCTACGGCATTAAGTGGCGGCACTTTTTGGCGAAAAAATTTATTGGGCGACTCTGTAAATACCGTACATACCTTAAATACCGTAAAACCTAAGGTTGATTAATGAAGTTCTTTTTTTTCAAAAACGTTGCGGAGTCACAGAGCAGTGTAGAAAAAAACCTTTTAAAGAAAGGACCTTTTATTATGGGATTTGTAAAAGAATTATTTTCATTTTTATTGATGAGACTTGCCGTTATTACTTTGCTCGCATTAACTTGGCAGGGCATGGCTTGGTTAATTGCTAGTCCCGACTTCCCTTCGCTGATTGCCGTGAGCAAAAGTTTACAGTTTCATCTCAATGAAGGAGAGATGGTTGCTAATATTTTGATCACATTAAGGCGTGTATTACTGAGCTTTATCATTGCCATGTTGCTTGGTGGCATCATTGGTATTGTGATGGGTGTTAATGCAAGGGTTAACAAACTTACCGACTCGCTGCTTATTGTTATGCTCAATATTCCGGCATTAGTCACTATTTTACTTTGCTATATTTGGATAGGTTTAGTTGAGGCTGCGGCCATTGCTGCCGTGGTTATTAATAAAGTGCCCACGGTTGTTGTGATGATCAGAGAGGGGGCACGAACGGTCGATAAAGATTTATTAGCGGTAGCTAAAATTTACCAGTTATCTCCAACTGATACATTCTTTAAAGTGTTTTTACCGCAACTTTATCCTTTTATTATTGCCTCTGCCCGTTCTGGCTTATCCTTGATCTGGAAAATCGTGTTAGTGGTTGAACTTTTAGGGCGAAGTGATGGGGTAGGCTTTGCACTTAATACGCTGTTTCAATTTTTTGATATTGCTGGAATAATTGCTTATACCATTGCTTTTGTTGTGATTATTTTAATTATCGAAACGCTGTTTTTTAAACCCTTTGATAAACTCGTCGCCAGAGGGAACCGCTTTGATTGAACTTAATGTTGCCATCAAGAATAAGCGTTATCTTAAGAGCGACAGCGTGGTACTAGCGCAGCTGAACTTTAGTGTAAAACGCGGAGAATTTGTTGCTATTATTGGTCCGTCTGGCTGTGGAAAAACCACCTTGTTAAATATGATCAGTGGCATTGAAACATGCGCAGGACAACATATTTCATACCATAATAGTATCGAAAAAAAACATGAACCATATCGCCTTGGCTATATTTTCCAACAACCAAGGCTAATGCCATGGCTTACCGTTAGAGAAAACATTGAGCTGGTGTTACAGCCAACCCAATACCATCAAATTGAGGGTTTACTCACACAAGTGGGTTTAGCAAATAAAGGGGAGTATTTTCCTCGTCAACTCTCCGGTGGTATGCAACGACGGGTAAGCATTGCTCGCGCTTTTGCGATAAATCCGCAATTGTTGTTATTAGATGAACCGTTTAACTCTCTCGATGCACCAACGGCTAATCGATTACGACAATTGTTAATGGATTTGTGCAAACAAAGAGGCACTACCGTTATTTTTGTCACTCATGACTTACAAGAAGCTATTTATTTGGCTGATCGCATTATTTTTATGAGTGACTCGCCTAGCACTATTATCCATCAAAGCCTTGTCGATTTACCTAGACCACGCAAAGAATCTGGTGTGTCTGAGCTAGCATGGCAAGCGCAACTTATGGCATTGTTTCCCTCTTTACTCTCTGGAAAAGTCTCCGGAAAAGTTTCTGGAAGAACCTCGGAAAGAATCTCTGGAAAAATCGATTAATACTTTGGCGTGACTCGGTCATATTCATCTTTTTTCTCATCCCTGCTCCTACTAAAGCAGTAAGCTTTTTGTTTACGACTAAAGCACAATTAATTTGGCTAAGTCGGCTCATTCTCTTTACTCAGCGTTATTTTTATTATGACTAAACACTAATATTACTCACTCTAATAATGATAAAACAGGAAGCATGATAATGACTAAACAATTTAAAGTAAGCTTGATCACAGCTACATTGGCTATGGCAGCATTGAACGCAAGTGCCGCAGTTGAAGTTTATAATAATGATGGAATGACCTTCAGTGCCGACGGCCTAGTTAATATATTCTATTCTAACAGCGATACTGACTCAACTGATGTTAATGGTGACGTGACAAACAGCAAACAATCACGTGTGAAAACGGGCTTCTTACCCAGCTATATTGGTTTTAACTTTGCTAAACAACTTGATGATATAAAAATATCTACGCGTTCTTCATTTTGGGTTACTTTGAGTGATACAGACGCGTTTCGTGATACATCACCTGCTGATGCCGGCACTGGTACAGCAATTGATGCTCGTCAATTTTATGCTACGGTAAGTGGTGACTTTGGTGAAGTGTTATTGGGTAAAGATTTTGGTTTATTTAACCGGGCTAATATTATGGGCGATGAACTATTAACTGGTTATGGTCAAACATCTGGGGGTCTAGCTGATTCTGGTTTTGTGTCTTTTGGTAACATTGCTACGGGTTATACTTATGCTTTTCCAAAAGCACAAATTACGTATAGAACACTTGATATGGCTGGTTTTAAACTAGCGGTTGGTGTTATGGATCCTAATAAGATGTCTGCTACTTCAGATGAAAAGTCTCCACGTTTTGAAGCTGAATTAGAGTACAACACTACTTTTGATGATGGTTCGTTAAAAGCTTTTGTTAGCGGTGTTTCGCAAACAAGTAAATCAGCATTGGGTGTTGACCAAGATCAATCAGGTGTTGGTTATGGTGTTAACGTTAAATTCTCAGGCTTATCACTAACCGCTTCTGGTTTTAGCGCTGAAGGTATCGGCAGTTTAGATACTATGGTTTCGGCTGAAACGAATGAATCTGATGGTTACCTAACACAAGCGTCATACACAATGGGCGATAACCGTTTTGTCTTATCTTACGGTGAAACAACAACAGATGATGGAATTACAGAGACAACAAATAGCAATAGCAATATTGCCTATTTCAGAACAATTGTTCCTGGTGTAACTGTTGTAGCTGAACTAAATAAGACTGAAAATGATAATGATCAGAATACAGTAGCAGAAGAGAATAACGTTTTCTCAATTGGTGCAGTTGTAACTTTCTAACTAGCTGTTCGCTTTTGTTTTTAAGCCTTTTTAGGCAATTTGTGAAGATGAATACCCGTTCTATGAATGGAACGGGTATTCATTATTTCAATTGGTAATACACTAAAAGATGAGTTCTCTACAACTATAGGAGGGTTAACTAGTTGCTGGTAACCTGTTAAGGTTAAATCGCTTATTCATTTTACGGTAGTTAGCCTTATGTATAAAATTTTGGTTGCAGACGATCATCCGTTGTTTAGGGATGCTATCGTTAATATTATTGGCATCAAATTCCCGGGTTCAACCACCTATGAAACTGAAGATATTGAATCAACACTAGCCTTTGTCAAAGATAATGATGAAATCGATTTAATACTTTTAGATCTAAATATGCCAGGCATGTCTGGCCTTAATGGCTTGCTAGACTTACGTAATCAATGTCCGACAACACCCGTTGTTATCGTTTCAGCAGAACAAGAAAAGCAGAAAATATTGCAAACCCTCTCTTATGGTGCTGTTGGTTTTATCGCTAAATCGTCATCAAAAGAGATTATTGGCGAAGCGATAGAAAGTGTTTTTCAGGGCAACGTATATTTACCATCAGACATCATGCGCTCGCAGGCTAATGTAACGACGACTAAAAAAGAATTTGCAGCTTCTCCTGAAAGCATCTCCTTACTCACCCGCCGTGAATTGATTGTGTTAAAACACCTAATTAAAGGTGAAGCTAATAAAGAAATCGGCTTTAATTTACATATTTCAGAAACAACGGTTAAATCTCATGTATCATCCATTCTTAAGAAACTAGGCACGTCTAACCGAGTAAAAGTTGTGCTTGGTTGTAGCGATATAGACTTTAATCAATACTTAAAACGCTAGTTTTACTTTGCTATGTCGCTTCAGTTTGATTTTTAATAGAGTATAAAAAATGACGGAACAATTACCTATTTCAATTTATGCTTGTGATGATTTAATGCAGCAATTTGCGAAAATAACATCGGTATGCAACAAACTTGAAGCACAGTTTAACTTTCAAACCATGAGCGCCAACTGGTATGGTGATGAAGATAATATTTTGTTTGTGCGATTATGTATAGAAACACCACAAAATTTTGCTTTACAGAAAAAAGTTCAACCACAATATGCAGTGCAAAACTATTGTGATGATGTTTTTAGTTATTATGAAAGCAATGAAACAAAAGAAACAAAACAAGTGTTAATTTGTTATATTGCAATTACAGACACTGAGTTAACTATGCTAAATCAACAGAATAAATTGTTAGCAGGGCTGCTACATGTCAAACTACAAAAAGTGCTTAATTTAATCGCTAAACAATTGAGATTAGATAGCATTTAACTTCCATTAACGTTAATTTTCCTAATGCAACCAACTTTATTATGTCGATAAGTCGCGCTCGCCTCGATCGTTTTATTAGTGAAAAATGTGAAGTAAACCGAAAAAAAGTACGCTTATTATTAGCACAAAAACGAATAATGGTTGATGGCGTTATTGCTAGCAATATTGCTCAACCTATTAATAAATTCTCAATTATCTCACTAGACAATCAAATAATTCAGCAACATAAAGCCTTATATATTATGCTGCACAAGCCCGTAGGGGTTGTTTGTGCAACCAAAGATAAAAAACACAAAACGGTGATAGATTTATTGGGCGCGTCATTATCGCCTGATGAGAAAGCAAGTTTACATATAGTAGGACGTTTAGATTTAAATACCTCAGGGTTGGTTTTATTAACGAATGATAGCCGTTGGTCTGAGCAATTAACATCACCAAAAAGCAAAGTGCCTAAACATTACGTTGTGACGTTGAAAAATCCATTAAGTAAAGAATATATTCAAGCCTTTTCAAAAGGCATGTACTTTGCGTTTGAGAATATAACCACCAAACCCGTAGTCTTGAAAATTATTTCTCAATGCCAAGCTGAAGTGATCTTAACAGAAGGTCGCTACCATCAAATAAAAAGAATGTTTGGTCGCTTCAATAACCCAGTCATTGCTTTACACCGAACATCAATAGGGAGTTATGCGTTAGATGAAAGCTTGACGGCGGGGGAAAGTAAATCAATTAATCTAAGTAATACTATTTTAACCTAGCTTTTAAAAGGTATTGGTTTTAATCCTGCTTCACTAAACCATCCTGAAACTCGCATGTTGAGATGGTTTGGGTATATAATGAACTTACTATATAACTTTTAAAATAATTGAGAAATCAACAACATGAAATCATCTCTTTTTTCAGCTATGGGCCTTGTTCTTGTATTAGCTGGCTGCTCTAGTAGTCATGATGATACTTGTGAAGATGTAACATTAGCGTCTGAACAAATTCAACAATGCCAAGGCTTGCAGCGTCAAATAGTTAATGCGAAAGGTCAGCCTTTAATTCGTACAGAGCTTGAACGCAGATATCAACAGGACTGCATTGATATTCGATATTATCGTGATGAAAAGCAATTGGCTACTTGTGGTAATAAGCATGAGATTGAAAAAATTGAAAAAATTCAAAGGTATAGTGGTAAAGGCGAAAATAACAATTAACTTGTCCCATCATTAATTTATTTTAGCTCAGGGTAATCGGATTAAAATATTTGTAGCAATTTTTTGCGCCGGATCAACTGCTTACTTACTCCGTTGGTATATAATCACCAGTACATTGCATTTATTTATATCTGGTGTCGGGAATAGCAAATACTATGAGATGGATTTACTTTATTGTACTTCAATTTATCTTTGTTTTAGTGATAGCGGGGGTTGTCTATAAACACAGGGACAAGGCGACCATTATCAAGACACCACCAAAAGAGCTAGCTCAATGGTACAAGCCGGAAAACAAGCGTCAGGTGTGGCTGCACAATATGTTTAAACTGCGCAGGGAAATGCAGGCAGTACAATTTTACGCTGAAAAAAAAGACAATGAGCGTCTTAGAAAGTGGGGCTTAGTATTAAATAAACATTACCTTAAAATCGGTGAAATGGTCCCTAGTTGGAATAAAAAACTAGATATATCGATCCTTTCAGACTTACAAAGCAATGTGGTTAATCAAGACTATACAGGTGTTTTAGCAGCGGTAAATACTTTGCAAAAAAATTGTGATTCTTGCCACAGCGACTATCAGGCAATCACTGCACTGACCTACCGGGCACCAGATTTTTCAACAGTAAAAATTGAGCCTTTGCTGTCATTTAACTCACATATGCAAGCATTAAGTAAGCACGTAAACCAGATTAAGATAGCATCCGAAGATGGTTTGCCAGATCTAGCCATATCCTCTTTAGCCGACCTTAAACGGGGTATGCACAAACTCGGTCAGGTATGTACCGATTGTCATACCAAGGACAAAAAACCTTACCCGAGCGAACAGATGAAAAAAACGTTGTTAAGCCTGGAGAATAGTTTGCAAACGGGCACTCTCAAAGAACAAGGAAGGGATCTCGGTACACTAGCAGTACTGGCTTGCGCCCGCTGTCACGGCACTCACAGGTTGGCGTTTGGCACCAAGGTTTTATTGTCAAAAGAACCTAGTTTGACTGAGTTACTAAAGCACTAGTGTGACAATACATCAAAGATAAGAAGATAGATAAAGTTTAGTCAACGGATTTTTATATCATAGAGCAGCCCATTTGAGACGGAAGAGAAAATGAATTTAAATTTACTTAACAAAACAAATGTTGAGTTTAAGCGAGCATTAAGGCACTTCGTTGATAGTTTGCCAAACTCAGGCCCTTTAGCAAATCAAGTAGATAGCATTAAAAAAGCATTAAAGTCTAACGATGCTATATTTACTTTTGCTTCACTTGTTGAACAATATACAAAGATGAAGCAAAGCATTGATGAATTGGAGCGTGACGACCGTGAAAAAGACTTAAATGCTTTTAATTTGTTAATGAATCAAAGTGCCGATAAGAATCTTTCAACCAGCCAAGCAGAAAAAATTACTGAAATATTATCTGAAATTAACCTAGAACAACCCTCTCATACCATTATGGCTACTGTAGGTAGAGCACTAAAGTACTTTGCTAATGAACTAAGCGAACTAAGAACAGCATCAAATGTAATCGTTTCAAATAAAGAAATAGCAACTGAAGAAACAGATGTTGTTGCCAATGATATTTTTTTAGCAAGTAAAAGGTTAATTAAAGAGGTGGTAGCCATTTCAAAGGAGTTAACCAAAACCTACCCCAATGATAAATTTATTAGTAGCGTATTACGTGATGCAACTCAAATCCCAAGTGGTAAAGGAACTTTCTTCAAGTCCATTGACCTGTTAGAGCGCACGACAAAACATTTAGCATTGTTAATTCAACAAGAACGTTGTAGTGCTGAAGAAATGCTCAATGATATTCATGCTAATTTAGTGGGCGTTTTTAAGCAAACCTCTATAATTGATAAGCTAATAGTCTCGACCAAAAGTAATGCCGACAAAGTACAACTTAATATGGTGGCTGAGTTTAACAATATGGAAGTTAAAGCAAAGAGCATAGACACAGTTGCAGGCATGCAAAAACACATCAATGATAGTGTCTTATTAATGTCTGAAATTATGGATGACTACGCCAGATCACAAAACCAAATCAACCAAACCAATACTAAAACCATTAAAAATTTAAATAATAAAGTTGGGGATGCTACCACTTTCATTGAACAACTTGAGAATCAGCTAAATACAGCCAAAGAAACTAACCTAATTGATGAGTTAACAACGGTTAGTAATCGCAAAGGTTATGTGCAGGCCATTAATAAAGAAAGGAAAGCTTGGTTAACTTCTCAACGTCCTTTGGCACTTGTGCTAATAGATGTCGACAGGTTTAAAAGTATTAACGACAATTTTGGTCACAGCATTGGCGATCAAGTGTTAAAAAGCTTAGCGCAAACCTTAAAAAATAATATTCGTTCTTCAGATTATATCGCTCGCTATGGTGGCGAAGAGTTTGTCGTTATTTTGCCTGAAACGGATTTAAAAAAAGCCATTCAGATAGCCAAGAAAATACGCAAAGTGGTTAATAATTTAAAGTTTGAATTACGCAAAAAAAATAAAACACTAAAGATAACCTGTTCATATGGCATTTCAAACTTCACCGATAAAATACCCAATACTATTGATGTCTTTAATGGCGCAGATGAAGCGCTTTATCAAGCTAAAGAAAACGGTAGAGATGCTATTGTCGCTTTCTCAGACGATAAATTTATTTCCATAGACAACAATCTTGACCCAACATAACAACTGATTAGGTAAGCGCTCGCTTTACAATGATCGTTAATAACGTCAATTTTGGCTCACTAAAGTGGATTTTTTTTTAATAAAAGTTCATTATGCTTGTCTGGATATTTTATGTGGTTAGGCTACAGATAAGTAGTTGAAAGGGTGATTTTTATTTATGACAGATGCACATTCTAAAAAAAATAGGGTTACTGTTGCACAAAATAAAAACAAGGAAGTGTTTAATCAAGATAAAACTGCAAATAATAAAACAGAAACAACCGCTGAAGCATTGCTGATACTGCAAAAACAATATCAAGACTTGCAGTTGCGTTATAGTGCCTTGTTTAAGCTGAATCAATTATCTCAAGAATGTGACGATTTAAACCATTTTTATCCACAAGTTCATAAAACTATTAGCTCGTTAATGACGGCTGAAAATTTTTATATTGTCACTTATGATCAAACTTTTTCTACGGTGGAATTTGTTTACTATGTAGATGAAAAAGATGAAAAATTACCAGGTATTATCGATTATCATGATCTTTCAGGCTCTTTTACCCATTTAGTTATTGAGTCGTCACAACCTTTATTAGTAACGCCCACCTTAGAAAAACAATTACAACGAAATGGTAAAATAACGCTATACGGCTCTACCGGAACCGATTGGTTAGGTGTGCCATTATTGCACAATGATTTAGTTATTGGCGTGATGGTAGTACAAAGTTACAGCGTAAAAACACGTTATACAGAGCAAGATCTAAACATGCTTACGTTTGCTGGCCAACATGTAGTTGGCGCAATGGTTCGTTTACAAGACAAAGAGCGTTTAACTAGTGCGGTTAATGCGCGTACGCATGAATTAATGGCACAAATTCGCGAACGCGAAAAATCTGAATTACTGCAAGAATCCTTATATCGTATCTCTGAATTAGCGAACGATGCTAGCTTTGATATCAATGTTTTCTATTCGAAAGTACATAATATTGTAGGTCAGTTGATTAACGCCACAAACTTTTTTATTGCTAAATACGATAAAGAAAGCGACACAATAGAGTATGTTTATGTTGTTGATGAAGAATCAAGTCATACCAAAGATTATTTTCGAATCAGAAAACTTTCTAATCATCATTCTGAGCTAGTTATTCGTCAACAAAAGACGGTTTTATTGACTAAACTAGACATGCAAAATTTATTTGAAAGTGGACAAGCTCGAAAGCCTTCCGCTAATGAGCATTCTTGGTTAGGTGTTCCTCTATTGTACTCAGGTCAATTATTGGGGGTTATGGTCATTCAAAGTTACACTCCCCGTACTACCTATACTCAACAAGATGCAGAATTGCTTAACTTTGTTTCTAATCATGTTTCTTCTGCTATTAAGCGCCGAGAAGCCTCTGACATAAAAAGACAGAGTCATGGAATATTAGAGCAACAGGTTAAACTCAGAACGTTAGCCTTAGAAGAAGAAATTGTTCAACGTAAACAGGCTGAAAAAAGATTAAAGCACACCGCCTCTCACGATAGTTTAACCGGGTTGCCCAATAGAGCCGTATTTCTTGATTTATTAAATCATGCCATCGCCTGTAATAAGCGTAAGCCTGATTTAGCTTTTGCTATATTATTTTTAGATTTAGATCGATTTAAAGTAGTAAATGACAGTTTAGGTCATCATGCAGGAGATACCTTATTAAAACTTATAGCGTATGAACTGTCTGCTATTTTACGCACTAAAGACACTGTGGCTAGGTTAGGGGGCGATGAGTTTGTTATTTTAATAGAAGATCTTGATTCGGATAATGAAGCCTTCGAAATTGCCCAACGAATTACTGAGTTTCTAAAAGAGCCCTTTGTTATTAATAATCAATTGGTTTTTACTGGTACAAGTATTGGTATTTTGTTCAGTGACAAGCGCTATGATAACGCTGATACCATGTTGCGAGATGCTGATACGGCAATGTATCATGCAAAAGACAGTGGTAAAGGGCGTTATGAAGTATTTGATGCCAGCATGCATCAAAGAGTGCAAAATGCATTATCTCTTGAAGCCGATATTAGAGAAGCGATTGAATGGGAAGAGTTTATTCCTTATTACCAACCTATTCTTAGGTTAGAAAATGAAGAAATAAGGGGTTTTGAAGCCCTAGCTCGTTGGACAAGTCACAAGCGAGGTTTTGTTTTTCCTGATGACTTTATTCCTTTAGCAGAAGAAACTAACCTAGTACAAGCCATCGATTTTCAAATATTGAAAAAATCATGTCAACAACTAAAAATATGGCAAGAAACTTTATCTTGTGACGATCTATATGTTAGTTGTAATTTATTTTGCAATCAGTTTTTTAGTCCAACGTTACCTGATGATATTGAAAATATTTTAAAAGAAACAGGCTTAAGACCAGAGAATTTAAGAGTTGAGTTAACAGAACGCGCGCTGTTAGAAAATACTGAAATAGTGTTATCGAATATGAAAGCGCTAAAACACTTAGGTGTAAAAATACTACTTGATGATTTTGGCACAGGCTATTCTAGTTTAAGTTATTTACACCGTTTTCCTATTGATGTTTTAAAAATAGATAAATCTTTTATTAACAATGTTCATGAACACGAAAACAATAGAGCCATTATTAAAACTATTGTTGATTTAGCTACCAACCTGCGTATGGCAACGGTTGGTGAAGGTATTGAAAATAGTGAAGATGCTAAGCTGTTACAGAAAATGGATTGCGCTTATGGACAAGGTTATTATTACGCAAAGCCTATGCCAGCGAGTGAAATGGAACAATATATTATTAATAATTCAGCAAAGATAAAAAACCGCTAAACATTAACCTTTAAACATTAATTGCTAAACTCGGCAATAGTGATACTTGTTTCAATGCTTTTTCCTTGGCGATACAGTTTAAATACCAACGCGGTATTTGGGCTTGTCTCTGCAACGATATCTAATGCTTGCACAATACTGGTAATAGGTTGATCTGAAATTTGATAAATAACATCGCCTGCTTGAATTTTCCCCCTTTGTGCTGGACTATTAGGATTTACCTCGTCAACCACAAAACCTTTCGCGTCATTTAAGTATCGCGTTGCAGAAACACCTAACCAACCACGAACAACACGACCGTTTTCAATAATTTGCTGCATTATTTTAGCGGCTAATTGATAGGGAACAGCAAAGAAAATACCTTGAATATTTAGTTGAGGATTTGATTGCGTAAATTTCCGTGAGTTAATTCCTACCAATATACCATTGCTATTGATTAGCGCACCACCTGAGTTACCTTCATTAATCGCAGCATCCATTTGTAAAAAAGTTAAATAATTGGTGTTACTTAAACCACTACGACCTGTGGCACTAATAATGCCCTGAGTTACTGTTTGTCCTAAATTTAATGGATTACCTATGGCTAAAACAATGTCTCCTGCGAGTGATTGTTGGTTATGATTTTGTGGAATAGTAGGTAAATTACTTGCATTTACTTTTAGTACCGCTAAATCTGTGGCTTGATCAAAGCCGATTATCTGAGCAGGAAATTGTTGGCCACTTTGCAAAACCACATGAATTAAATCTGCATTTTGAATAACATGCAAGTTTGTCAAAATATAGCCATTGCCATCCATAATGACACCAGATCCTAACGTGGTCGTTTTTCTGGCTTCTCTGCCATAACCAGGACTTGACATAATATCTTCAGAATAAATATTTACCACCGCAGGGCTAGCGATACTGACGGCTTTAGCAAAAGAAAGTGGGGGAGAGGCTTTTTTCTCAACGCTAAGTAGTTGCTTTATAAAAGTGTTTTCATTTAAATTTGGTGCTAATAGTAACAAGGCAACCGCAAACAATACGCCATAACTAATTGAATTTAGAATGTACTTCAATGCAGACTTTAATTTCAAAGGAGAGTTCCCAGTGCGATAGTTATCAATTTGATAAGAATATTCGTTATACGCTTGAGTTTAACATAAAAGTTTAGGCTAATAAGAGCCACGCAAAAATAAAAAAGGCTAGTTCTCACTAGCCTTCTTATTTGGATCTAAATTTACTTATCGAATCATTAAATACTGAGAGTAATTATCACGAACTATATTTAATGCAAAAACTCCTTTATTATCTTTTAAATAACTACGTAAGTCAGCAACATTGCTAATACTCGTGCGGTTTATTGCGGTAATTAAATCACCTGATTGTAAACCGACTAACTCTGCTGGAGAGCCTTCTTCAATCTCACTTACAATGACGCCGTTATTATCGCTTTCGTTTTCTAACTTTGCGCCTTCAAACATAGGGTGAATACTCGCTGCAGCAACAATATTCGTTTGAGACTGCTTTAACTTAACCGTGTACATCTTTTCTTCACCATTGCGTACAATGGCTAATTTTACTTCTTTCCCAGCACCGATAGAGCCAATTTTTGCGCGCAATTCATTAACAGATCTTATGGGCTTACCGTTAACTTTGGTAATAACATCGCCCGGCTTTAAACCTGCTTCATCGGCGGCAGAGTTTGGTGTTATTTGTTCGATAAAACTGCCTTGGCTAGTTTTTAATTCCATTGCCTTGGCTATTTCACTGTTAACACTACGACCTGAAACCCCTAATACACCACGGTGTACTTCACCAAATTCAATAATCTGTTTCGCTAAGTTGTACATCATATTACTAGGTATAGCAAAACCAATACCAACATTACCGCCATTAGGACCTAAAATAGCGGTATTAATACCAATTAACTCACCACGTAAGTTCACTAAAGCGCCACCAGAGTTACCACTATTAATGGCGGCATCTGTTTGAATGAAGTCTTCATAATCTTCAATGTTCAATCCGCTACGACCTAGTGCGCTAACAATACCCGAAGTAACCGTTTGACCCAAGCCAAAAGGGCTGCCTATTGCTATAGCAAAATCACCAACGCGTAATTTGTCTGAATCGGCAATTTTTATTGCAGTTAGGTTGTCGGCATCAATTTGTAATAAGGCAATATCGCTATCAGCGTCAGCGCCTAATTTTTTTGCTTGGATCTGACGACCATCTTTAAGCGTTATGGTTATTTCGTCGGCTTCTTTAACTACATGATTGTTGGTAATTATATAGCCCTCTTTAGCATCAATAATAACGCCAGATCCTAAACTACGGAAAGGGCGTTGATGACCTTGATGTCGATTTGGATTTTGATTAGGGTTACCAAAAAATCGAAAAATTTTAGGAATATTTTGTTTTACTTCTTGAGTGCCTTGTACTGCAATACTGACTACCGCGGGTGTTGTTTTTTCAAGCATTGGTGCAAGGCTTGGCATAGTTTGCCCATCAACACTACTTGGCCAAATTGAAAATGCATTTGCACTTAATGGAACTAAAGAGCTGGAAAGTAAAGCTGCGCCAAGAATGGCAGATAATGGAACGATAGATGATTTTTTCATATGGAAGAATTCTCCTAAAACTTAATTTAATCAATTTAGTATAATGTGGGGTTACCTCAAAATAGACTGAGCAAAAGGTGTTTAGTTCACAAATGCCTTTTGGGCATTTGTAACACTATATTTCTGATCTATACCCAATCCTGCATTTTGAGGTGGTTTGGGTATTATAGGAAAGAGGATACCACTTAACTAGCCTTTGACTTGTCTTGCTGTTTTTGGTCGATAAATAAACCACTTGCTTTACCAGAATAATCTAATGGCGGTTGTGTATTGAATTCTTCTTGTTTAGCGGTACGTTTGGGATGTCTTAACCCTGCTGTTTGCGCTAATTGATCTTGCGTTTCTTGTGAGAAGAAAGGCATGCCGTCCACATCGTTAGCCGTCACTCGTTGTAATAACTGAGTGCTTTCTTCCATTTGTTTCATTGCTGTTTGGCAAGTATTGTTCATTTGGTCTAATAAACTTGCAGAGCTTGCAAGGTGATCGGCAACATCTAATTTATATTGGGATAAGGCCGCTTCACTCTTACTCACTTGCTCAGATAATTTACGTTGCTCTTGGTTCGAAGCAGACAAAAAGTGATTGGCAAAAAAACCAATAATGGCGCCAATTACAAAAATGATTAATGCGCTTACTACTGTCATAGGATTACCTTAAAATGTATTGGAAATAAAAATTGTGATTAATTAATTCAGTTTATAGTTTACAATAATATAATGCTAACGTAATTTTGTGTAGTGATAACTTCTTATATCATAAAAAATACCAATAAAAAGTTATCAATAAAATATGTGGCAATTTTTCTTTTTCAAGTAACTACAGACAAGCCCAACATGGTTCCCGCATGATTAAACTTTCTCCGATTAATAAATATGAACAAGATTTAACAAAAGATGACTTTCTTTTCGATGCTGCTCAGGAAAATGCGGTAATGCATTTACAAAGACTATATGAAGATTTACAAACTAAACCGTTAGAAGTTTCTAGCTTTAAAAAAGTATTAAATCGTTGGAAAAAAGTCTATAAAAAACAAGAAAAAAACTCTACTAAAGGATTGTATTTTTGGGGTGGAGTAGGCAGAGGAAAAACCTACTTGGTTGACACGTTTTATGACTGCCTTCCGTTTGAAAATAAAATGCGCGTACATTTTCACCGCTTTATGCATCGTGTTCATCAAGAGCTTAAAGGATTAACAGGGCAATCGGATCCTTTAAAAATCATCGCCAAAAAATTTGCGAAGGAAACTCGTATTATTTGTTTTGATGAATTTTTTGTATCCGACATTACTGATGCGATGATCTTAGGGGCTTTGTTTGAAGAGTTATTTGCTCACAACGTCATATTAGTTGCTACTTCTAATATAATTCCTAATGAACTTTATCAAAATGGCTTACAACGTGAGCGTTTCTTGCCAGCAATTAAATTGATTAATAAACATACCGAGATTGTTAATGTTGACAGTGGTGTTGATTATAGATTGCGCACTCTAGAGAAAGCTGAAATTTATCATTATCCGCTTGATCAACAAGCGAATGACAATTTGCAATATTATTTCAAGCAGCTTTCTTGTGAAGTAGGCAAAGAAGGTGTTGATATCAAAATAAATAACCGACAATTGTCCACTGTTTGTGTTTCAGATGGTGTTGTTTATTTTGATTTTTCAGTGTTGTGTGAAAGTGCCCGTAGCCAGGGTGATTATATGGAAATTAGTCAGCTATATCACACTGTATTAATGGCTAATGTTAAACAAATGGGGCGAGAAAGCGATGACAGCACTCGGCGTTTTATTGCCTTAGTTGATGAGTTTTATGAACGAAATGTAAAACTTATTATGTCAGCAGAAAAGCCGTTAGACGAATTATATACTGACGGAAACTTAGCGTTTGAATTCAAACGCTGCTTAAGCCGATTACAAGAAATGCAATCGCATGAGTATTTAGCGAGTGAGCATTTACCTTAATCCAGCGCACTGTATTTAAATAATTTTAATCTATTTAATCATCACTTACTTATAGTTGCGGTAAAGATAAATAATGTTAAACTCTTCGAATGTCAATTATTATGAAAGTCTTTCAAGAAAACGAAATTGCGCTGAAACGCTTTATTAAACGTTTCACTTCTGCATCTCATAATGTTGATGATTTTGTCCAAGAAACTTTCTTAAAAGGCTTCGCTGCAGAACTTCGTATGCAAATAAATGAGCCAAAAGCCTTCCTTTTCAAAATAGCCAAAAATGTTGTTTTAACCGAAGTGCGTAAAGACACACGTTCACCGCGCGGTTATATCAAAGACATAGATGATATTTCACAAATACTCGATGAAAACCAAGCAACAACAGAAGATTGGTTAGATGGTCGTAAAAAACTGATATTATTCTCCAAAGCCGTTGCACAATTAACACCGCGCTGTCGAGAAGCTTTTTTAATGAGACGTATTGATAATCTACAATATAAACAAATTGCTAATAGAATGGATATTAGCGTGAGCGCTGTTGAGAAACATGTCACTAATGGCTTATTAAAATGTAACCAATACCTTAGAGACCAAGGTTATAAACCTTCTGAATTTGGTGCAGCAATAAGAGCCATACAAAAGACTCCAAAAAATGAATACAAGAAAATGGTAAAATGCGATGAGTAGTACAAAAAATATTATTACCTTGCCAAGTGTAGAAAGTATTGAAGCTGAAGCCGCGTCGTGGATAACGGTATTAGGGCGCGAAAAAATAAGTGCCACAGATATGTCAGAGTGTAAACTTTGGTTAAATCAAAGTGAACGTCATCGTCAAATTTTTAATGGCTTAACTGATTTATGGGATGACTTGAGCATATTAAAAGAACTTGACGATATTGCTGAATCGGTTAATACACTACCTGTTCCACAACCTACTCTCTGGCAACGTCGATCTTTTCTAGCCATAGCCGCATCGTTCTTTATATGCCTCATTATTTCAGGAACGCTTTACTGGCAACATTTTACCGAGTTTGATCAACAAGAACACTTGATTACCGCGGTTGGTCAGCAACGCACAGTAGTTTTATCTGATGGTTCAACGGTTCAATTAAATACTAATAGCCAGTTAGAAGTAAATTTCTCGCGCGATAAGCGCATCATACATCTACTCAAAGGCGAGGCTTATTTTAATGTTGCAAAAAATAAACAAAGACCTTTTTATGTATACGCGGGTGATGGGCTTGTGCAAGCCATAGGTACGGCTTTTAATGTCAGGTTAAAGCTGCTTGATGTAATCGAAGTAACAGTCGAAGAAGGGTTAGTTGCGCTGGTTTCTTTAGAAAAAAATGAGCCATCCACATCTAAAAATATAGACATTATGCCAATATCTTTTCCTGAAAATGAAAAGTTTTTAGCTGAACTTTCTGCAGGGCAAAGTACAACGTTTGGTCATACGGTTGAAAAAATTGAACAGATACAAACACCAGAACTTAACCGTAAACTCGCTTGGCGACAAGGTGTGCTCGTTTATTCAAACATACCTTTATTAAAAGTGATTGATGATATAAGCCGTTATACTAATATTACGATAGAAATTGCCGACCCATCACTACGCAATCTCCCTATTGCAGGACACTTTAGAGTAGGAGAGGTGGAAGCACTATTTGAATCCCTTGAAATTACCTTTGGTCTTAATATTAAAAGAATAAACAAAAATTATATTAGATTATCAATCAAGTCATAACTTATTTTAGGTTTAAATGAAAAAAAAATTGATTTTCCCTGTGGGTTTCAAGTCTGTCGACATCTCATTTAATGAAGCTAGCGGAAAAAATCATTTTGTAATGATAACGCTGTTAATATTGAGGTGGCTTAGCTGTAAGCATTTTTCTCTGAATAACGGTAAAATAGCCATATTTTTCCTATTATTTACAACAAATGCTTATGCAACTAAAACCGAGCGGTTATACAATTTTGATGTGCAGGAAGTAACACTCTCAGCTGCATTAAATAGTATTGTAAAACAAACGGGCACACTTGTGCTTTACCCCCCTATATTAGCAAATGAACAAGGTATAAATTCAATTGTTGGCCGTTACTCTATTAACGAGGCATTGAATATTATGCTTAAACACAAAAAATTTTCCGCTAGCCTCACTAAACGTGGAGTAATTGTTATTTCACTAAATAATAAAAATGAGGCTTTAAACATGAAGAGAAAAAATTTATTACTTAAAACAAAAATATCAATATTAGCCACTTCAATTGCACTTGCTACAAGCGCAGGGGCTCAAAATATTGATGCAGAAAGTACAACAGCGATAGAGAAAAATGTAAATACCTCTGCTCAAGCGACTCAAAAGGCCAAGAAAAAAGATACGTTATTTGAAGTAATTAAAATTACTGCGCAAAAACGTGAATCTAGTGTTCAATCAACCCCTATTAGTATAACCGCGATATCTGGTGATGTATTGGAGCAAATGGGTATTACCAACATGGACGATTTTCAATTTTTTGCCCCAGGTCTAACAATCACCAATGATTCAATGGCAATTGTTAATATTCGTGGCATTGGCACCACAGCATTTGGTGTGGCAACGGATCCAAGTTCAACTATTTATATTGATGGTGTATATCAACCTAGGGCTACAACTGGTTATCAAGATATGTTTGATGTGATGCGTGTTGAATTATTGCGAGGCCCGCAAGGGGTATTGTTTGGCCGAAACGCAGTTGGCGGTGCTTTAAATATTATTTCTAAAGGTCCAACCGAAGACTTTGAAGGTTCTGTTGGTTTAACCGTGGGAAATTATAACAAACAAAGCTTAACGGGAACTTTTTCAGGTGCTTTAACTGACACAACTCGTGGCCGATTAACCTTATTGAAAAATAGTCGGGATGGTGTTTATACCGATATGTTAAGCGGTGACAAATATCAAGATGAAGAAACTTTTGCTGGTCGCGGCACTTTGGCTATTGATCTCTCTGATGAACTCTACCTTGAATTAAGAGCCGACTATAATAATGATGGTGGCACCGGTTATATAAGTAAGCGCGGCGGTTACACTCAAGACTATATTGATGCGGGCGCTTCCATACCCAAAGATGATTATGATATTGCCTTAAACTATAAGCCTAAAACAGATGTAGAAGTATGGGGTGTATCATCAACATTAACATGGGAAAGAGATGATTTGACGATTAAATCAATTACCTCTTATCGTGAAAGTGACTTTGATCAAAAGACTGATGCTGATGCGACTGAGTTTACTGTTTTTAATATTAATTTTTTAGAAAAATCAGAATCATTTACCCAAGAATTCCAATTATCAAACACAGTACCTAAAGATTTGGAATGGATAGCGGGTTTGTTTTATCTTAATGAAGAGGGTAGTGGTGGTATTGATCTTTTATTTGATGGTTTAGCTATTGAAATAAAAGAAGAAAATATTACCGAGGCCTATGCTGCTTTTGGTCAAATGACTTATAAAGTTAGTGATAAACTTAGAGCGACATTTGGTTTGCGATATAGTTATGAGTCTAAAGACTATGGCTTTACCACCCTTGTAAATAGCGGGTTGGATGATACAGGTACGCCGGACGATAATTGGAGCGCTTGGACACCACGTTTTGCTTTAGATTATGATCTTAGTGATGACATGATGGTCTATGCTTCAGCCACTAACGGTTTTAAATCAGGCGGCTTCCAGATTGGTGACGGTACTTCCTTTGAGCAAGAAGATTTATGGAGTTATGAAACAGGTATTAAATCAACCTTATTAGATAATCGTTTAAGAGCCAATGTTGGTTTGTTCTATTACGATTATACCAACTTACAAGTTGTTGAATATGATGATGATACCGGTGTATCAACTACCACCAATGCTGGCGAAGCGATTATTCAAGGTATTGAAGGTGAATTTGTCGCCAGAATTACAGAAAATTTTGATGTGAATTTAGTAGTTGCTTATACCAATGCCGAATTTGAATTTTTCCCACAGGGTGATGGGGTTGATTTTGCCGGTAATGATGTACCTAATACGCCAGATTTAACTTATTCATTAGGGGCGCAATACACTGCTGAACTTGATCAAGTCGGTTATATGGTTTTCAGAGCTGATTATGCATGGCGTGATAGTGTTAATTTCAAAAGCAATAATGATAATAAGTTTGAGTCAGACTCTTATTCATTGTTGAATTTAAGAATGTCTTTACTGACGTTTGATGATAAGTGGGAAGTCGCTTTATACGGCACAAACTTATTAGATGAACGCTATGCTACTTATATTACTGCAGGGCGTAACCTTGATGGTGGTCGTACTAGCGATGGCAATACCAGTAATACTTATGGTGAACCACGCCAATATGGTGTAAAAGTTCGTTATAACTTTTAAGTATGGTTGGTTTCTAAATAAAAACCGGTAACAAAGGTTTTAATACAATAATAAACGAGGCATTATTTAGTGCCTCGTTTTTTGTTTTCTGAACATAGTTTATTCTGCTCAACCTACATTAATACATCAAAGTATAAAGTTTACGACGATATTTATTTGCTAAAGCAGTGCCTTCTGGCAGCGATTTTAGTACATCTAAAAACAATTCTTTGCTTTTATCTTTTGTTTGCTCTTCACCAGCTTGAACTAACCTAAATAATAATTTTAGCGCATCTTCATGACGATTAACTTGGCTATATTGACTTGCCAATTGATGCTGAACACCTATATTATTTGGATTGTTTGCTAGCTCGGCTTCTAATATTTGAATTTCAGGAGAATTGGCCGCTTGGTTTGCTAGCTCTAATTTAGCTAATAAAGCGTGATAATAGCTGTCTTGATCTACCATCATTAACGTGTCAAGTAAGGTTTGCGCCTCTTGTGTATTTCCGGTTTGAATATAAACATCAATTAACGTCAATTTAATATCTGCTCGCTGAGCATCAAGTTGATACGCTTGTGTTATTGCACTCGTGGCATCGCTTAAATTATTACTCGCTAAGGCCGATTTTGCTTGAGCTAGCAATGAGTCTTCTGGTTTGGGTAAATGTTTATCTAAAAAAGTAGCGATGGTTTCATCAGTTTGTGGCCCTGAAAGGCCATCAAGGGGTTGACCATCTTTAACTAAAACGGCGGTAGGTAAACCCTGAATACCAAATTGCTCGGCTATTTGTTGCTGTGCTTGACAGTCCACCGTCGCCATTATCATTTGTTCGGAAAATGGGGTAACCCTTGCGGCTAATTTATCTTTTAACTCGACACTTTCAGGAATCTGTTGTGCCCAAAAAGCGACTAATACGAGTTTGTTTTTTGACTCATCCAACACTATTTGTTGAAAATTTTCTAAGGTAATGGCAATCATATTTGAATTCACATTATTTGCTGATTTTTGTCAGTGCGGTACATACATATTTTATAGTAGTGCCGCGTTTTTTCTAACCTAATACTAATTGAAATAACTATAAAACAAACCATAATAGGCCAAAGCCTAAAAATAAACGATAAATAACAAAAGGCATCATACCCAGTTTATTTAATAGAATAAGAAAGTAATGAATACAAGCGTAGGCGCTGATAAAAGCAATAAAACTACCAAGGCCAATAGCTTGCCAGTCAACGGCTTGGGTTGATAATACTAACTTGAGTGTTAAGTAACTGCCAGCCATGGCTATCGCAGGAATTGATAGTAAAAATGAAAAACGGGCAGCATTATCTCTAGATAAACCTAACATTAAACCAATTGTCATGGTAATACCTGAGCGCGAAGTTCCGGGAATTAGCGCAATAGCTTGTGCCAAACCAATTAACATCGCGCCTTTAAAGCCTAGCTTTTCGAGTGGTTTATGCTCTTTTCGGTGACCCGCTTTTACATCAGCAAACCCCAATAAAAAACCAAATAAAAGTGTAGTGGCAGCAATAACAAGCGCTGAACGTAAATGTTCTTCAATAAAATCTTTACCTAATAAGCCGAATAAACCAGCCGGTATAGTGGCAAAAATGATCCACCAAGTAAGCTTTCCTTCAAAATTTATTTGCTTGTCGGTACTGTTTTTAGCCGGACCAATATTAATTGTTCCTAGCCAAGCAACAGACATAGTGCCTAGTTCTTTTCGAAAGTAGAGCATAACCGCTAATAAAGTGCCGACATGTACTGCTACATCAAAGCCTAACCCTTGATCTTGCCATCCAAAAATTTGTGAGGGTAATATCAAATGGGCAGAGCTAGAAATAGGCAAAAACTCAGTTAAGCCTTGCAATAAAGCTAAAATAATTATTTCTAACGTACTCATGAGGTTATGTTTTTCCTTTTTTCTTGTGGTGAACCCCAACAATTTGCAACTATTTTTAGTTGTTGGCTCGTTTTGTTGTAGTTTTGCCAAAGCGTTTGATAGTTGAGTTTTATTATTGGGTGAACAAGCTTGGGTGCTATCTCGCTTAACGGCCAAAGTACAAAAGCATTTTTATCTATTTCATCTCGGGGTAATTGTGCTGGCGTGTTAATGATTAAGTCATCATAAAGTAATAAATCGAGATCTAATGTTCGCGGACTAAATTTTTTAGCATCAAGGGTGCGTCCATAATCTATTTCAATATCACGTAGTTTTATGGCGACTTGTTCAACACTGCACGGCGTTTTTATACCAATGACCATGTTGTAAAATGCGTTGCCGCTAAAACCGATCGCTTCACTTTCAAATAATGAGGATAAGGATAATTGCGCAAAGGATAAGTTAAACGTTTTAGCAAGCGCTTTAAGGGCGTGTTGAACATGATATTCACGCTCAACATTACTGCCTAAAGAGATATAAATATCAGCCATTAGTTGGTTTTTTTAACACAAGGTTGACTATGCTCAAACTGGCCACGTTCAATTTCAACACCAACAGTCTCTGCATTATGAACAGCGCCGGGTTTGCCTATTTTTAACCGTAACCAAGGAATATGAAATTGTGACATTAAATAGCTTGCCAGTCGTTCTGCTAGCGTTTCTAATAAATCGACAGGGTTTTCATTGGCAAATACTTCAATGGCCTTTGATATTTCTGCATAATCTAACGTTTTTTCCAGCTCATCATTGGTCGCCGCTTTCGCTGTATCCCAGGCCATAGCAACATCAATGACTAAGGTTTGCTTAATTTCTTTTTCCCACTGAAAAAAGCCAATGGTGGTTTGAATGTGTAAACCTTTGATAAAAACCTTGTCCATTTGCTACCTATATAAAAATTATTACAAAATAAAAAGCGAGTTTACCTGCCAAGGTGTAGAAAAACTAGCAGATAACAAGATAGAATAAAGAAAATTGTTATATTTGTGATAATTCTTATTGTTATGTTGCTATTAACGCTTGCTATGATCATTGTTGCTTATTTATTAGGCTCAGTTTCGAGTGCTATTTTGGTGTGCAGAATGCTTGGTTTGCCTGATCCTCGCACCACAGGGTCAAATAATCCGGGGGCTACTAATGTTTTAAGAATAAGTAATAAAATAACGGCTGCTACGGTATTATTTTTTGATATTTTAAAAGGCACTATGCCCGTATGGGGTGCCTATTTTTTACAAATAGAACCTATACACCTTGGTATTATTGGTGTTGCTGCTTGTTTAGGACATATGTATCCAATATTTTTTAACTTTCAAGGTGGTAAAGCAGTTGCGACGGCCTTGGGAACACTGCTGCCTATTGGCTTAGGGCTAGGCGCTTTATTGATTATTACTTGGGTAGCTGTAGCAAAATTAACAAAATATTCGAGTTTAGCTGCCATTGTTACCGTATCGATAGCACCTTTTTATGTGTTTTTATTAAAACCGCTTTATGTTTACCCCACTTTAATGTTGAGTACGTTAATTATATGGCGTCATAAAGACAATATTGTTCGATTATTTAAAGGCACCGAGAGTAAAATTTCTACCAAAATAAATTAGCCAGTGAGGCTTTTAGGAATTCCATGAGATTAAACAATATAAGCAATACACTTCAATTAATTAGTTTATTCGTGATTACGTTAGTATCTACTTCTGTATTTTCGGCTAACTTCCCACCCGCTAATGTTAATGTTGTAGCAGCGAAAATGACTGAATTAGCGCCTGTTATCTGGGTGTCTGGCACGGTAGTGAGCCAGAATGATTCAAAAATAGCGGCAGAAATATCAGGTCGTTTGATCAGTTTGTCAGCGATAGGTGCGCGCGTTGAACGTGGTGATGTGATTGCACGTATTGACGATAAGCAATTAAAAATTCAGCAACGTGAAGAGCAGGCAAATGTACTTAATAGCAAAGCGAACTTGCGATTTCTACAAGCAGAAGTGATTCGAAAAAAACAATTGGTTAAACAAAATTTATTACCTGCCACTGAATTAGATAAAATTATTTCAGAGTTCGATATTGCCAGCGGTGATGTTATTGCCGCGCAAGCTCAACTAGATAGAATTGAGCAAGATCTTGCCTATACCGAATTGAAAGCGCCTTTTAGTGGCATTGTTGCTCAACGTATCGCAAGTCTTGGAGAATATGTTAATAATGGTAGTGCTATTGTTCGTTTGGTTGAAACAGCGAATAGTGAAGCAACCATTTTTGCGCCTATTGTCGCTTATCAATTTTTAAAAGATGCTAAAGAGTTAATGGTTCAGTCGCCATTAGGTAATGGCAAAGCCGCTATTAAAACGCTTGTTCCTGTTGCTAATGCCCGCTCTCATTTAATGGAAGTACGTTTAGATATGTCAACATTTGATTGGCCAATAGGGTTGAACCTCAAAGCAAAAGTTGCCAATGGTCCAAGTGAATTATCATTAGCGGTGCCGCGCGATGCTTTAGTACTTCGTCGTGACGGCACCAGTGTTTTTCGTATTAATAAAAATGAAAAGGGGGCTAACGCACATAAAATCTCCGTGGTAGTGGGTACTGGTATGGATAGTTTAGTTGCGGTTAGTAGCGCTTCAGCAGATAACCCAATTGAAGCAGGCGATTTAATTGTTATTCGTGGCGCTGAACGTTTGCAAAATGGTCAAAGTGTTACCATAAAAACAAATAATAATGAGTTAGTGCTTGGAGGTAAAGAGTCAGGTGGTGGCTCTGGTGATGGTTCTGATGGCAGCTCTGATGGTAGTGAAGGGAAAGGGCAGCAGCCATGAGCTTAACCTCATCAGCGCTTAAAAATCCCACGGCAGTTGTTGTTGCTATTTTACTCGTAGCACTTTTTGGTGTTATCAGTTTATTTAAGTTACCCATTCAGCTAACCCCTGATATTAGTAAGCCTGAAATTATTATTTCTACAGGGTGGCGATCTGCCGCGCCAGAAGAAATAGAAGCTGAAATTATTGAGCGACAAGAAGATGTGCTTAAAGGGTTGCAAGGACTAGAGTCGCTAGTTTCTTCCTCGGATCAAGGTAGTGGTAGTATTACGCTGCGCTATCAACCAGGTATCAATTTAGAACGTGCGTTAATTGATGTGATGAGTGCTTTAAATCAAGTGCCTAATTATCCTGCAGATGCCACTGAACCCATCATTTCTGTTGGCGGAAATAATACCTTTACGGCGATAGCTTGGTTTGCTTTAAAGCCTGTAGCAGGAAATGATCGTGACATTGTTGGTTATCAAGACTACGTTGAAGAAGTTATTCAAACCCGAATTGAGCGTGTTGCTGGTATTTCTAAAACGAATGCTTTTGGAGGTTTGTCTTCTGAATTACGTATCACCTTTGACCCTTATAAAGCTGCCTCTCTTGGCTTGAATATCCCTCAGTTGGCACAAACGTTAGCCAATAATAGTGATACTTCTGGCGGTTTTAATGAAGTAGGTCGTAGAAAATACACCTTAAGATTTTCAGGAAAATATGGCGAAGAACAATTAGCTGAAATGGTGTTAGATTGGCGTGATGGTCAGCCAATATTATTGCGAGACGTTGCAACAGTAGCGGTAACCTTACAAGACAGAACTGGTATTTTAACGTTAGATGGCGACCCTGCTATTGCCATGAATGCACAAGCCGAACAAGGCGTTAATGTTATTGCGGTCATGGAAGAGCTAAAAAGTGCTATGCGCGAACTCAATGAAGGGCCATTAAAGCGTGTTGGCCTTGAAATGGTTCAAATGTCTGATGAAACTATATATATCAATCGATCCATGGATTTGGTGCGAAATAATTTACTGATGGGCGTTGTGCTAGCCATTATTGTACTTTGGTGGTTTTTGCGTAAATTTCGCGCAACCTTAATTGTGGCACTAGCAATACCCATTTCATTAATTATTACTTTGATTGTGATGTTTGTTGCAGGGCGAACCCTTAATATTATTTCCATGGCAGGTTTGGCTTTTGCTGTTGGTATGGTACTTGATGCCGCTATTGTGGTATTAGAAAATATTGTCCGTTTACGAGAAAAAGGCGAACAGCCTGAAAAGGCCGCACTGCAAGGGGCAACGCAAGTATGGGGCGCCTTAATTGCTTCCACCATTACCACGGTTGCTATCTTCTTACCTATTGCCTTTTTAGATGCTGTGTCGGGGCAATTATTTGCTGATTTGGCCATTACTATTGCTGTCGCTATTGTTGCTTCTTTAATTGTTGCTGTCACCGTGTTGCCCACCGCAGCGCGTAAGTTATTAGCACAAAAAAGTGAAGCAGACCCCCATGCTCACTGGTGGCATAATATTACTAAAGGCATAATGCATATTACTAGTACACCGAGTAAACGTTTTTCTTGGGTATTTGGTTTGATGTTACTTTCTTTTGCCGGTAGTTGGGCATTATTTCCAAAAATTGATTATTTACCTAAAGGTAATCAAAATCAGTTTCAGGCCTTCATTTTGCCACCACCGGGGTTAAGTTATCCTGCAGCGCGCTTTGAAATGAGTGATGAAATAAACCGTCGCATTAAACCTTATTTAACGGGTGAAAAACAACCTAAAATTGCTCACACTTGGATGGGTTTTTTTGGTAGCTTTGGTTTCATGGGGGGGCATGTAGAAAATGTGGATGATATTGGTGAAATCATACAAGTGATTAACCGAGAATTCTTACAAGGCTTTCCAGATACCATGGCCTTTGCTTCTCAATCTCAAATATTTAGCAGCTTAGGTGGCGGTCGTCGCATTGATGTTGATATTCAAGGGAATGATGTTGATACCTTATTGAGTGCAGCCCAAGCCGGTTTTGGCGCTATTAGTCAAGCGTTGCCTGGCGCTCAAATTCAGCCGACCCCCGGTTTAACTTTGGCAGAGCCAGAGTTGCGCATGATCCCTAATGAAAGACGTATTGCGGAAGCTGGGTGGAGCCGTTCACAGGTTTCTGCTATTTCACGCACTTTAGGAACAGGCTTATATGTAGGCGATTTCTTTAATGGTCAAAAGCGTTTAGATGTTTTTCTTAGGTCAGAAGATTGGCAATCACCTGAAGAGCTTGCCGCTATTCCTTTATATACCCCTAATGCAGAGGTACAACCTGTAGGTGAACTCGTTGAGATTGTTAGAACTGCAGGGCCAAGCTCTATCAGGCGTGTTAATAGACAGCGCACTATTACGTTGCAAGTAACCCCGCCTGATAATTTAAGCTTAGAAGAAGCCATAGCGCAAATAAAAGCACAAGCAGAGCCTGCTATTCTCGCCGTTTTAGCCGATGATGCCGTTAACGAAAACGGTAGTATTGCTAGCGTTAATTATCGCGGAACAGCCGAAGCACTCACCGAAGCATTAACCAGTATGAGTCAAAGTTTTATTTTGGCCTTAATCATTCTTTATTTATTAATGGCAGCACTGTTTCGCTCATTCAAGGATAGCGTTTTAGTGGTGTTAACCATACCTTTGGCGACCGTTGGCGGCATTGGCTTTTTGCAATTAACTAACTTAGTGATATTTCAGCCATTAGATTTGCTAACCATGATCGGCTTTATTATTTTACTGGGTTTAGTGGTCAATAATGCTATTTTATTAGTGTATCAAACGCGCATGGGTGAAAGTGAGGGTTTGTCTCGACATGATGCTGTTGAACAAGCCGTTCGATTGAGGTTAAGACCCATTTTAATGAGCACGTTAACCAGTATTTGTGGCATGTTACCGCTATTGTTAGTTCCCGGCGCGGGCGCTGAGCTGTATCGGGGAATTGCCGCAGTAATTGTTGGCGGTATGAGTGTGAGTACGGTGTTTACGTTGATATTTTTACCTAGCTTGCTGCAAATGGGGTCGAAGGGCTACACCGCAGGTAAACTGTCTAGCGACCAACGCGGACTGGCTTTAAACGTTAAATCAGCATGAGTGCCTGCTTTTAATCGCTGTAAACCGGCATAGGCGATCATGGCGCCGTTGTCGGTACAAAACTCGGGTCTTGGGTAAAATACACTACCACCTAATTTTTTGGTGGTGGTGGCTAACTTTTCTCTCAGCGCCGTATTAGCACTAACGCCTCCTGCAATAACTAAGCGATTCAAATTTTCCTGTTTTAATGCGCGTTTGCATTTTATTGCTAAGGTATCAATTACTGCTTGTTGAAAGGCATTGGCAATATCTGCATGAGTTTGCTTAAGTGTTGCCTCATCAAGGCTTTTACCCTCACAGGCAGCACATTCTTTGCGAATTAAGGTGCTTGCTGCTGTTTTTAAACCACTAAAGCTGAAATCTAAGCCTGGCCTGTCGGTCATCGGGCGTGGTAATTTGAATCGACCTGCAACACCTGATTCGGCCATTTTTGATAACGCTGGCCCACCGGGATAATCTAACCCTAATAATTTAGCTGTTTTATCAAACGCTTCACCTGCGGCGTCATCAACAGATTCGCCTAGCAATTTATACTGACCAATGCCATCAACACGCACTAACATAGTGTGACCGCCAGAAACGAGCAAAGCCACAAACGGAAAGTCAGGCACATCATCTTCTAGCATTGGCGCTAATAAATGACCTTCCATATGGTGCACGGGTACTGCCGGTAAATTCCAGCCATAAGCTAAACTTCTCCCTATTGAACAGCCCACTAACAGTGCGCCAACAAGTCCGGGGCCTGCAGTATAAGCAACACCATCTAAATCTTGTGGCGTTAAATTGGCTTCTTTTAATACTGCTTTGATTAAGGGAATTGTTTTGCGAACATGATCACGTGAAGCCAGTTCAGGTACTACACCACCGTAATCAGCGTGCACGGCAATTTGGCTGTAAAGTTGATGCGCCAAAATGCCTTCGGGACTATCTCCCTTACCATCATCATAAATAGCAATACCGGTTTCGTCGCAAGAAGTTTCAATACCTAAAATTCGCATAAAATTGGTTTCTGTTAACTCGAATGAGGCGATTTTACCTGCACTGATGATATTTCGCTAGTATATTTAATCTGGTATGTTCACCCTGATATATTTAGTGAAAGAGTAAGATTAGTCTTTACATCACTTAGTACTTAGCAGTAGAATATGGCACCCATTTTTGATAGAGCGGGTGTAAACAAGATTGTTTGATTTTTTAATGGTAAGAAAGTATTAAAAAGCCGTATTAAAAAAAGCAGATCGAAGTTAAACACCAATTTATATAGATTATATACTAAGGTAAAATAGTACATGCCAGTAATTAAAGTAAGAGAAAACGAACCATTTGACGTAGCATTACGTCGTTTTAAACGTTCATGTGAAAAAGCAGGAATCCTTTCAGAAGTTCGTCGTCGCGAATGTTATGAAAAGCCGACTTGGGAACGTAAACGTAAAAAAGCAGCTGCTGTTAAACGTGCAGCGAAAAAAGTTTCTCGTGAGAACGCTCGTCACGTTCGCATGTACTAAGCATTCTTTTTAAGAATGTCCTTAGCAGCCTTTAGAGCCTATTAGATGTCACTTCTAATTCAACTCAAAGATGAAATGAAAAATGCCATGCGTGCCAAAGACAAATTACGTCTTGGTGTTATTCGTATGGCAATATCTGCAGTTAAACTCGCTGAAATTGATCACAAGACCGAAGCAACTGATGAAAACGTTATTGCTATTTTAACTAAAATGGTTAAACAGCGTAAAGAATCTATCAAGATGTTTACCGACGGTGGTCGTGATGAATTAGCCGCTAAAGAAGCCGAAGAAGTTATTGCTTTACAGTTCTTTCTTCCTCAGCCATTAACGAATGCAGAAATTAACGATTTAGTTAATAAGGCTATTACAGATACTGGTGCCGCCTCAATGGCTGACATGGGAAAAGTGATGGCAGTATTAAAGCCTTTAATGCAAGGTAAAGCGGATATGGGCGCAGTTAGCGGCCAAGTAAGATCAGCTTTAAACTAGCTTATAATTAATCCGTTTGGTTTGGCTATAAGAAAAGGCAAAATAGTTTTAAATAAAACCGTAACAGCTTTAGTTGTTGCGGTTTTTTGCTTTTATTCTTGCTTGATTTTAAATTATTTTGGTTTAACGACTTACTTGCTCAGGCATTGACCATTGCTCAGCCTTTAAAATTCCACGTTCAATCAAGCCCCCAAGACCTTGCATGCCGCCAGTATGCAATAATACGATACGTTCCCCCTTGGCAAAATAACCATGGTCGAGTAAATCAAGAAAAGCTAAGACCATTTTTCCTGAATAAACAGGTTCAAAATCCACTCCCGTAACATGATTAAATTCAAGTATGCGCGTGGCATCAATAGGGCTAAATTTGGCATAACCACCACGATGATAATCTGTGAGTAGTTGCCAGTTATTATGCTTTTTTGCTGAGTCAGGTAGTAATTCATTTATTTTTTCTACTAGGTAATCAGCTTCTTTTAATACCGCAATGCCCAATATTTTATGCAAGCTAGCTCTTGTGTTGCAATCGCCTGATATTAGCCCTGCTAAAGTACCGCCACTGCCAGTAGGAGTGATCAAGGTGTCGTAGTCAGTTTGTTGATTTAATTCACTGATTATTTCTGCAACACCCAAAATAGCAAACTTATTACTACCCCCTTCAGGAACAATAAAGTAATTGGGAAATTCTTGTTGTAATTGCAACAAATAACCAGCGTCATATCGACGCTGGTAGGTTTTTCTATCAACAAAGTGTAGTTTCATACCCCAATGTCTAGCCCACGTTAAGGTGAAGTTATTAGCATAAATTTCTTCGCCTCGAATAATGCCAACACAAGGTATTTTCTGCTGAAAACAAGCAAATGCTAATGCATGGATATGATTGGAATAACTGCCACCAAAACTAAGTACACCGTTAAGTTTTTTATGCTGTTGAACATGCGCTAAATTAAACTTAAGTTTACGCCATTTATTGCCTGAAATGATAGGGTGAATACTATCATCACGTTTTACCTGAACTTGTACATTATGTTGAGTGAATAATGGGTGATGCAACGGCTGTAGTTCAGATAAAATGGTCATTACAGGTAAACGATGCCTTTAGGAAAGTTAATAAATTGGCGAAAAAACCTTGCAGGTATACGCTAATAAAGGATAATGTTAGAAGTACTTCTTTTAAATGCTTTTTTTAGTGTTTCATTTTAATAGCTTAACTCAAACCTAACTCAAAATAAGAATATAGCACTGATACATGTCTTTATTAACAAAAATAAGTAACATTTTTTCAAAAAAAAAATCAGCTCAGTTGGTTGGAATTTCTATACAGCAAAATTCTATCGCTTTATGTTCTTTGCCTCCTATGAAGGATGTTACACCGTCTGAGAATGGTGAAATACACGGCGCTAAATTTCAACTATTAACGGTTCATGAATTAAACTATTCAGCAGCCATTATTGAGTCGCAAGCCGATGATAGTTTAGTAGGGAAATGTCATATTGTGCTTAATGGCCAACAATCGCAAATTGTACAAGTAGACAAACCTACTGTGCCAGTTGCTGAAATTAACAGTGCCTTGAAATGGCAAGTGAAAGATCTGGTTAGTATATCGCCAGACAATATGGTGCTAGATTATTTTGATGGTCCTGTGCTCGCTGGTGGTAAAGAAAAAATTAATGTGGTTTGTTCGCCACTAAATGAACTTAAAAAGATTGTTAGCGCAGTAAATCAAGGAGATATGGATATTGCGAGTATCACTATTGCTGAATTTGCTTTTGCTAATTTACTGCCAATACAAAATGATGCTTGCCTACTAGTTTGTCAACAACCTAATGAAGAAATAGTATTGTTGATTATTAAGCAAGGGAAATTATACTTCCATCGTCGTTTACATGGTTTTAGTCAAATAGCTAACAAATCTGAAGATGAATTAACGATGACGGTTGTTGATAGTTTTGCATTAGAAATTCAACGCTCTTCAGATTATTTTGAACGACAATTAAAACAAGCACCTATTAAAGATATTAAAGTGTTATTACCCATTAAGTCAGAAAGTTTTTTTGCCCGAAAACTTAGCGAAAACTCTCATATTCCAGTTAGTTTATTAGCTTTGCCTGAACCCTATCAAGCACATCGTGAATATGCCTCAGCTATTGGCGCAACGATGACCGATGCGAGAATTGCTGAGCATGCTCAGGAGTTTACTAATGTCAGTTAATACGTCAGTTAACCCTAATCAGAACGGTAGTGTTAGTAAGCTTACTATCAACTTATTACAGCCAGAACTTCTACCTGAAAAAGTTTTATTAACCTTACCTCGTGTTGTTGCTGTTTGGTGTTTAGTACTTTTTATTATGTTAGGTTGGGTTGTAAAAACCAATTACACTCAACATGATCTTAAAGAACAATTAACCGTTTTACAGCAAGAGAATAGCAAATATACAAACCAACAAAGCACACTAACCACGCAGTTAGCAGCGCGTAAAGTTGATAGAAAGTTATCTGATAAATTAGTAACACTTAAATTATTAATGAATAATAAACAAGCATTACATGCAAAATTAACGAACCCTAATGCAACCTATGTTGCGGGCTTTGCAGGCGCTATGGATGATTTAGCGCAATTGCATCATCAAGACATTCGCTTAGAGGCCATTAATATAAATAACGATGATATGACCTTTTCTGGCTTAGCGTTAACACCTGAGGCTGTACCTGCTTGGTTAGCAGGTTTCGAAAATTCTGCGTTACTGTCAGGAAAATATTTTTCTCACTTTAAACTCTCTGAAAATGAGCAACATATTACTAAATTTATGGTTAGCTCTAAAGATGAAAAGGTGCCCACCTATGAGTAAGCAGTGGCAAGAATACAGTGATAATTACTTAAAACTGACCATTCGTGAGCAATACCTTATTATTCTGACGGGTTTAGTTGCTATAGTTTTTATCACATTTTATCTATTTATTGATGCTAAAATGATTGAAAACAAGAAGTCTGCTCAACAAATTGTGCGACTTCAATCAAGTAATCAATCGTTGAAAAACTCGACTAGAGAAATGCAGGCAGCTTTGCAGCGTGATCCAAACAAAGATACAAACAATAAAATTGCTCAATATGAAGCTAAGCTAGCTAAAGTAGATGAAAAACTATTAACCTTAACGAGTGACTTAATTAGTCCGGTGCAAATGCGTTACGCCTTATTGGATTTATTAAAGCTTGAAAAAGGCGTGTCATTATTATCTTTTGAGCTATTAGGTGCGCAACCACTATTATCTAGTGAGCCATCAAAAGAGCTCTCATCAGACCCTTCATCCGAACAAGCATCAGAGCTCTCACCAGAAATAAAGGCAACCAATGAAAATAGTGAGCTGCCTGTTGGCTTAAATTTGTATCGCCATGGTATTAAAATTAAACTGTCAGGAAGTTATTTCGATTTACAAAACTATTTGTCGCAGCTTGAAAAGCTTTCGTGGAAATTTTTCTGGCAAGATTTTAATTTCAAATTAACGCAATACCCAAAAAGCGAATTAGAAATAGAAATGTACAGTTTGGGCACTAAGAAGGAGTTTGTTGGTGTTTAAATCGAGTAATGCATTTTTATTTATTATGCTTTTAATGACCAGTCAAGCATTTGCGGCCAAGGTAGATCCAACAGGTCCTTTTGGTCACAAAGGCTCATCTACAAAAGCGCCTGAAGGTAAAAAAATGGTGTTAGAGTCAATTATTCATGGTAATGGTATTCATACCGTGGTGGTCAGTGGTAAGGTATTGAAAATGTTTGATTATATTGGTGAATACCAATTAACTGCGGTAAATGATAAAAGTGTTATATTACGCAGCAAAACACAACGTATTAAATTGAATATTTTTAAAGTTAACCTTGTTAAAGTGAGTGTTGCTAAATAGGGAGGAATGAATAAGTATTAATACTAGTAATAGTAATACTAGTAATAGTAATACTACTAATGCTTAACACATGAACTCAAAAAAATAATAAAGATAAATGAAATTATGAAACAGTCAAAATTGAAAATAGCCCTTTCTATCTTATTGCTAGCCTTTGCAGGTTGTCAAAGTACACCTGATCACCCCGCTGATATTAAAGAAGGTTTAGACCAAGCCATTAGTGAAACCAAAACGTTAAATAGCCCCAAACCCTTAACACAAGTACCAAATTCAGTTCAACAAGAGTTGATGCTGCAAAACATGGCGCAGGCCAAGCAAGGGCTACTCTCAGAAAAAAGGCTTGAAATTTCTGCAACGTCAGTTGACGCCAAAGACTTCTTTACCGCGATTGTAGACGGTTCTACGTATAGTATTGCCATTCATCCAGATGTTAGTGGAAGCATTACCTTAAACTTAACTGATGTAACCTTGACTGAGGCTATTGAGGTAATTGAAGATATTTATGGTTATGATATTCGTATTAATGGCAATGTTATTCAGGTATACCCTGCGGGAATTCGCACTGAAACTTTTGCATTAAATTATTTGTTCTTGAAACGATTTGGTACTTCCAGCACAAGCATAAATTCTGGTGGTGTTTCAGAAAACGATCCAAATAGTAGTGGTAGTAGTAATAGCAGCGGAAATAGCAATAGCAGCAGCGGAAATAGCAATAGCAGCAGTAATAGTCAAAATGGTCAAAATGGCCAGAATAGCAACAGTAACAGTGGTATCAATATTTACACTGAAAATGAGTCAGATTTTTGGACTGAATTAAAAGAAACCCTTACCGCGTTTGTTGGCAAAGAAGGTGGGCGATCTGTAATTGTTTCGCCACAAGCAGGCTTAGTAACAGTTCGTGGTTTACCTGTAGAAATTGCTGCGGTTAAAAAGTTTATCTCTGATACCGAAACTCACTTGCATCGTCAGGTAATTATTGAAGCAAAGATAATGGAAGTCACTTTAAATGATGATTACCAGCAGGGTGTTCATTGGAATGAAGTGTTAGGGCACTTAAGTGATACCAACTTTACTTTTAGCAGCAGTGGTAATATTAGTGGCAACCCTATATCAAGTAGTATTGGTGGTGCAACATCATTAAGTTTCTCTGGCCCCGATTTTAGTGGCGTAATTGACTTACTGCAAACCCAAGGTAATGTGCAAGTATTATCAAGCCCAAGAATCACAGCAACTAATAATCAAAAAGCGGTGATAAAAGTAGGCGAAGATGAATATTTTGTTACCGATGTTTCCAGTACTACCACCACAGGTACCTCAACAACAACAACACCAGAAGTGGAATTAACACCATTTTTCTCTGGTATAGCATTAGATGTAACACCACAAATTGATCAAGATGGCACTGTTATTTTGCATGTGCATCCCTCTGTTACGTTAACGGATGAACAAAATAAAACTATTCAGTTAGGTGGTGACGAATTGATTTTACCACTTGCACAAAGCCGTGTTCGTGAATCTGACACTATTATCCGCGCCAAGTCGGGTGAAATTGTGATAATTGGTGGTTTGATTGAAACCTATACAATTGATCAAGAATCTAAAACACCTTTGTTTGGTGATATTCCTCTTTTTGGCGGCTTGTTTAAAAGTGTTAGTAAAACCACTCAAAAGCGTGAGTTAGTTATTTTACTTAAGCCTGTTGTTATTGGCCAAGACACGTGGAAAACACAACTACAAGAAGCCCGGGCATTATTGAAAAAATGGTTTCCTGAAGAAGATAACTCTGACAATTAATAAGATAAAATAAAATAGATTAGCGCTTATGTATTTGTACCATTTTGGCTTAACAGAATTACCCTTTACACTAACGCCAAACACTAATTTTTTTTTAGCGCTTGAGCCTCATCATGAGGCGCTGGCGGTACTCATGACTGCACTTAAAACGGGTGAAGGGTTCATTAAGATTGTTGGTGAAGTGGGGACTGGTAAAACGTTACTGTGTCGTAAGTTGCTTAATGAAATACCAGAGCATTTTGTTACTGCCTATATTCCTAATCCTTATTTGAATCCTGATGAGTTAAGAAGAGCGGTTGCGCTTGAATTAGGCGTAAAGCAAGCACAGCGGATGTCAGCACAGCTATTAACTCAGAGAATTCAAAATAGATTGTTAGAACTACATAGTAAAGGGCACTCTGTCGTGCTTATTTTAGATGAAGCACAAGCTTTGCCGGCACAAAGTCTCGAAGCCTTACGTTTGTTTACTAATTTAGAAACAGAAACACGCAAATTATTACAAGTTGTTTTGTTTGCTCAGCCTGAGTTAGATCAGCGACTAGCACAAACTGAATTTAGGCAGTTGTGTCAACGCATTACTTTTTCTTATCAATTAAGAGCCATGAACAGTAATGAAGTACAACAATATATACAGTATAGATTACAGGTTGCAGGTTACAAGGGAGCAGCCTTGTTTTCAGAAAAGCTATGTAAAAAAATAGCCAAAGCCAGTAAAGGAGTACCCCGTTTAGTGAATGTGCTATGCCATAAAATGTTAATGCTAAGCTATGGTCAAGGGGGCTACCAAATGACTAAAAAACAGCTCAGCGCAGCGATAAAAGACACCGAAAGTATTACCAATGACCTAAAAAAAACTAGCCGCGTTAGCTTGATAAATACGGTGGTTGTTACCGCTACTGTCAGTTTGTTGTTAATTGTTTTGGCGTATTTTGCTTATTCTTTTTATCTTTTGGGGGCAGCATAGTGAGTGTTATTAACCAAATGCTAAAAGATTTAGAGCAGCGCGCACCAGAACAAGGGCATGCCTCTATACAGCCTGTTGTACCTAAAAAAGTATCAACCTTGAAAATAGTATTAATAAGCGCGCTTGTATTACTTAGTTTGAATGCGCTTGGTTTTTATATTTGGAATTTGCAAGCGCGTGTAGCACAAAGTGAATCAAAACAGCAAAAAACAGTTAATCTTAAAAATGTAGATCAAGGGTTAATTAGCCAGCCATTTAGAGTAAACAAATCAAGTAATCAAGAGCTTCAGCAAGTAGATAAACCTGAAATAAAACAAAAACAACCAGAGCAAAAGATTGTACCTATTCAACAAGTACCTTTTCAACAAATAAACAAAGCGCCTAAGCCTGCCCCAGTTATAACAGTTATATCAGCGATACCAAAGACTAAAACCGGTAACATGTCAGTATCTCGACGTCAGTTAACGTCAAAAGAATTGGTGACACAAAAATTAGCAAGTGCTGAAAAAGCGCTAAATATTAATGAAATAACTAAAGCAGAACAGTTATTTGAAGAGATATTGATCATTGATCCAGAACATAAAGAAGCACGAAAAAAACTTGCTGCCTTATGGTTTGGGCGAAAATCATATCAACAGGCTGTGAACTTATTATCTCAAGGGATAGCTATAGATAGACAAGACAGTGACTTACGCTTAATGAAAGCTCGAATTCATTTTAAGCAAGGGCAACATGAAGCAGCCTATAATACCTTGAAACCGCTAGCCTCTTTTGAACAAGAAGAATATCAACTAATGCTTGCCAATGTTGCTCAGCAAATTGAGCAATACCCAAGTGCCATTGGCGCTTATCAAATGCTAATTAACATGCAGCCGTACAGCGGTCGTTGGCATCTGGGCTTAGCCATTGTGTACGACAAAAATAGCCAGTTTCCATTGGCAGTTAATGAATATGCGCTTGCGTTAACCAAAGCAGATTTGTCAGCATCATCAGCTAAGTTTGCACAGCAACGTATGCAAGCTTTAGGAGAATAAATAACATGGCAGCTCCCAAATTAAAAATGCGCTTAGGTGATCTACTCGTTAACGAGCAGATTATTACTAACGAACAGTTAATGCAGGCACTAAATAGCCAAAAAACGACAGGTCGAAAATTAGGTGACACGCTTATCGAGCTGAACTATTTGCCAGAGCGTCAACTTTTAGAATTTTTAGCACATCAATTAGAAGTGCCATTTTTAGATATAAGCCAACGCCGTATTGCAACTGAAAGTGCTAGCTTATTATCTGAAGTTCACGCTAGGCGATTGCGAGCACTGATTATTGAAGACAAAGGTGAATCAGTTGTTGTTGGCATGAGTGACCCTGCAGACTTAAATGCTATCGTTCAACTAGAAAAGATGTTGTTACCGAAGCGCCTAGAGCTTGCCGTAGTGATGGATTCACAAATGTTTGACGCATTTGATGGCCTTTATCGCCGCACGGCAGATATAGAATCTTTTGCTAGTCAGTTAGAAGAAGAATATGAACAATCATCAAGCTTTGAGTTATCAACCTCATTTATTGATGAAACTGGCGATGCGACGGTTGGTAAATTATTGCAGTCAGTTTTTGAAGATGCAGTGCAAATGCGCGCTTCAGATATTCATATTGAGCCGGATGAAAATCAATTACGCATTCGACAGCGTATTGACGGTGTTTTACAAGAAAGCATATTAAAAGAAAACAAAATTGCCTCTGCTATGGTTTTACGTTTAAAGCTGATGGCAGGTTTAGATATTTCTGAAAAACGTATCCCCCAAGATGGTCGTTTTCATTTACAAATATTGGGTCATAGTATTGATGTACGTATGTCTACCATGCCAGTGCAATATGGTGAATCGGTTGTTATGCGTTTACTTGACCAATCTGCGGGGTTACTCTCCTTTGATCAAATCGGTATGCCAGATGAGTTTATTAAACGCATACGCCATCAAATTACGCGTCCTCATGGCATGGTTTTAGTTACTGGTCCAACGGGTAGCGGTAAAACAACCACCCTGTATGCTGCATTAAGTGAACTAAATGTAGCAAGTAAAAAAATAATTACGGTTGAAGATCCTGTTGAATATCGTTTACCCCGCATTAATCAAGTGCAAGTTAACCCCAAGATAGGCTTAACCTTTTCAACCGTATTGCGTACTGCACTTCGTCAAGATCCAGATATCATGATGGTAGGTGAAATGCGCGATCAAGAAACCGTAGAAATTGGTTTACGAGGCGCATTAACCGGTCACTTAGTATTGTCTACATTACATACTAACGATGCGATTACCAGTGCACTGCGATTAATTGACATGGGCGCTGCTGGCTTTTTAGTGGGTAGTTCATTGCGCGCTATTATTGCGCAGCGATTAGTGCGGCGAGTTTGTGAAAGTTGCGAAGAAGAATATAACCCAGACTCACAAGAATTATTATGGCTAACACATTTAGCTGGTGAACAGGCTAAAACCACTAAATTTGTTCGAGGCAAAGGGTGTCAAAGTTGTCAGTACACGGGTTATAAAGGCCGAATAGGTGTTTTTGAGTTATTGGAAATGAATGAACCAATGATGTCAGCACTTAAACGTGATGATAGCGATGCTTTCACTCGGTTCTCTAAAGAAAACCCTAGTTTTACCCCGTTAGCGCTTGCCGCCTTTGATTATGCGCTTCAAGGTATAACCACGGTAGAAGAAGTGCTACGTTTAGTTGAAACGGTTGATGTAGGTTAGCATTAGTAAACGGTAGGCTATTATCTATTTACGAGAATTATTCGCGCAAGTTTGTAGACGACTATTTATTCATGAGAATTATTCGCGCAAGAAAAACTAGCAAAAGAGGCATAATAATTAAAAATGGCATCATTTAAATATATTGGTCGTAATAATAACGGTAGCCAAGTCAAAGGCACCATGGAAGCGAGTAATACCTCTGCGGCAGCAGAGCAATTACTGCGTAAAAACATTACACCAATATCTATTTCAGCCATAGCAAAAAATAAAACTGAAAGCCTTGCCAGTAAAGACGTTAGTGAAATTTTTGGGTTCAATAAAGTTTCGCTTGATGAATTAATTATTTTCTCTAGGCAAATGTATGCGTTAATGCGTTCAGGTGTGCCTATTTTACGTGCAATTAATGGCATGGCCGATGCCAGTACGTCAATCACTTTAAAAAAAGCATTAATTGAGATTGGTGGCCAATTAGAAGGTGGTTATACTTTGTCTTCAGCGTTAAACCAACACCCTAAAATTTTTGGTTCTTTGTTTGTTTCTTTAGTTCATGTTGGCGAAAACACGGGTCAGTTAGAAGAGTCATTTTTGAAGTTAACCTCTTACCTAGAACGAGAACAAGCAACAATAAAACGTATAAAAACAGCATTAAGATATCCATCAATGGTATTAATTGCCCTTGCTGGAGCTCTGGTTATTTTGAATATTTTTGTAATCCCTACTTTTGCTAACATGTTTTCAAAATTAGGTGCAGAATTACCCTTAGCAACCAAGTTTTTAATTTCCAGTTCAAATATATTTTTAAATTATTGGCCTTATATGCTTGTTGTTTGTATCGCTGCCTATGCTGCACTTCAACGATCATTAAAAACAAAAAAAGGACGTTATCAGTGGGATAAACGAAAAACAAGGATACCCATTATTGGCAGTATTATAGAACGTTCAATCTTAGCAAGGTTTGCTCACAGTTTCGGCATCATCTTAAAGTCGGGTATTCCAATGACAACAGGATTAACTCTTGTTGCTGATGCTGTTGACAATAGCTACATGCAAGAAAAAATTGTTGCTATGCGATTAACTATTGAAAGTGGTGAAAGTTTATTACGTTCAGCTATTGCTAGCACTTTATTTACGCCGCTTGTTTTACAAATGATAGCCGTTGGTGAGGAAACAGGTCGGGTTGATGAGCTTTTAAAAGAAGTAGGCGATTATTACGAACGAGAAGTTGATTACGATTTAAGTACCCTTACCGCTAGAATAGAGCCACTATTATTAGTTGTGGTTGCGGTTATGGTGCTAGTACTTGCGCTAGGTATATTTACGCCAATGTGGGATATGGCGTCAGCTATGCAGGGTAAATAGAAGAAAAAAAGTGACGAGTAAGGAAAGTATCGAGTTTCGAACAATATCAATTGCAGCAAGTGTCTTCGTAACTATATAACTCGCAACTCGTTACTTTGTTTTAGAGGTTTTATTAAATGACATCAAACACTGAAAAAAAGGACAAGTCACTTGCAGAGTTTGTGGTGATAGTTGCGTTAGTGGGAATAATGATGGCTGTTTTTATCAATTTTTATATTAAAAATGCATCACAGTTTACTCAAGCGGGTTTTACCACAATAGCACAAATGTTTAATACCAAGGTGAATGCCGTGCATGCACAATGGATGATGGATAAACAACCTACCGTTGTTTACCTGGCGTCTTTAAATAATAAACAAAAACAAGCAGTATCGGTTAATAAGGCTGGATGGATAGATGTGCAACAAACACAATTGTCTTGTGAAGCCATTTGGCAATTAATTATGGAAATACCAATAACGGCAATGAAGTTACCTGTTAGCGCGATAGAAGTGCATACTTTAAACGGTACACATCAAAGTAAGCAAGGTAACGCTAAAAAAAGTGAATGTCGCTATGTATTACTTGATGGTAGTTATTTTCAATATAACAGAGCTAAAGGAAAAGTAAGTAAAGTAATTAACTTAAATTAGTCTTTTTACGTACTTATTTTGTTTTAAAGTATAGTTAATAGCGTTAAATAAGTGACTTAGTAAATAAATCACTGCTACAATTAACACTATGAAATAGAGAGAGGTTGTTATGAATAGTAGAATGAGTGTGAAAAAATCTTCAGGTTTTACCTTGATTGAACTCGTTATTGTTGTTGTTATATTAGGCTTTTTAGCGGTAACGGCTATCCCTAAGTTTATAGACTTAACTGAACAAGCAAAAAAAGCTAATATTGAAGGTATGGCTGGTGGTTTCGCTACCGCTATCTCATTAGCTAGGGCACAATGGGAGGCTGAGGGACGACCCAAAATTGGTACTCAAAATAGTGTTAATTATGATGGCTCTATTTTAGTTTTAACCACGGAAAACACAACGGTTACCCCAAATATTCGCCCAGGTTATGTTACTGGTTTAACTGATGGAGATGCATTAGGTGGCGGCTTTGACGCCCTTAACTGTATTGAAATTTGGAACAATATACTACAACAACCCCCTAGAATAACTAATTCAATAACCACGTTAAACAATGACGACTCTATGAGGTATTATGCTAGTGAGGCGGGCGATATCGCTGAATCGACATGTCACTTTTATTTAAAAGAAAGTTTAGACCGTAACACCAGTGGTGATTATATCGCGCCAACAATAGGCACAACATTGACAGGTAATAGTTTTACTTACCAACCCGCTAATAGCGCTGTAACTGTTTATATAACAAATAATTAATTTTAAAATACAAAAAGAGAAGTAGGTTTTTTATGAAGAATTTAACCAAACTAAAAATGAACGAGCAACAAGGTTTTACTTTAATTGAACTTGTGGTGGTTATTGTAATTTTAGGCATTTTAGCGGTGACAGCTGCACCTAAGTTTATTAATTTACAAGATGATGCGCGTACGGCTACACTACAAGCAGTGAAGGCATCAATGCAGTCTGCTGCGTCTTTGGTGTATTCTAAATCGTTAATTAAAGGTAATGAAAGCTCAGCGGGTAGTGCAACGACTTTTGTTAATGTTAATGGCACAGATGTTTTTGTTCGCTATGGCTATCCACGTGACAATAATGCTGCAGCACTTGCCAATTGGCAAAATGATTTACTTGACCTTAATACGAGTGAATTTACTGTTACTCGCGCAAATGGCGCTATTATTATTAACCCTGCAGATGTTCCACTATCAGGAAGTTGGCCAACGGTTACTACAGCCCCACAAACAGGAAATAGAAACTGTTATGTTAGATATCAGGAGTCTGATGTGGCGGGTGACGGCCCTTTATTGATAGAAGTAGCGCCTTGCTTATAAAGTTTGATAATTAAAAGTTAATCATCAAAAGTTAATCATCAAAAAAAAGGAGGGCTAGGCTCTCCTTTTTTGTTTACGCAAACTCATTATGCAAACAGATCGCGGTTTTACTTTAATAGAATTAATAACGGTAATTATTCTTATAGGAATACTTGCCGTTGCTGTGTTACCTAAATTTGATGGTACCGCAAGTTACGAAGCGCATACCCACCGAGCACAGCTTGTTGCTGCCTTGCGATTAACTCAACAACGGGCAATGCAGCAAACAGATAGTAGTGACGGTTATTGTCATCAACTTATTTTCGATAATAATACGGATGTATCGCGTTATGGTATTCCCGATAGAGTAAATTGTAGTATAACCACCTTCCCAAGTGGCTGGGAGCCTGATGCAACGGGGTTTGAAGTTGAAGGAAGATATCAAGTAAGCTTTGCTATTAATGGAAAAACCAACCCCAGTGCAATTACGTTTGATAGCATGGGGCGACCTATTAGCAATGCATCTCTATCCGTGGAAAATAGCTGTGCAGGGGGTTGTATTATCAATGTACAAACGAGTGTTGAAACCTTGAAAATTCAAATAGAGTCAGAAGGTTATATTCATGCCATTTAACTCACGCGGTTTTACCTTAATAGAAATAATTGTCGGCATTGTTATGCTATCTATTTCTTTGTCAATTATTTCTACATTGATAGTGCCAGCCGAGCAAAAAAGTGCCGATCAAATACTACAAGTAAAAGCAGCCGAGTTAGGTCAAAGCTTTTTAAATGATATTAGTTCCCGTGCTTTTGCTGATAACTCTGATATGACGGGTGGCAAAATTCGCTGTGGTGAACCTGATGATGGTTCAAACATATGTACTGAACCTTTGGGGCTTGATGGTTCTGAGGGGAGTAGCCGTGCAGATTATAATGATGTTGATGATTTTCATGGCTATAAAATTAAGGATGATTTGGTAGATCCATTAGATAGTACTTATGATAATTTTATTGTTGAAGTTGATGTCATATATGCAGGTTCAGATTTAGGTTTAGCCGATAAACTAGCCAAACGTATTACGGTGACTATTACCACGCCTTTAGGCACTGAAATTAAATTTGCAACTCATAAGGCTAACTTCTAGTGTTAGCTCATATTAAAAGTCTCGGTCGCACAAGCGAATCAGGCTTTACTTTAATGGAACTGATCATCGTCATCATCATCATGGGCGTAATGTCAGTTGGCATTGCTGGCTTTATAACGTTAAGCACACAAACTTATTTGAATGTTACAGAGCGAGATGAGCTGTTATCGAGTGCTCGCTTTGCGGTAGAACGATTGAATCGAGAAGTGAGAAATGCAGTGCCTAATAGTATACGAGGAAGAAGTAATACAACAACACGCTGCCTTGAATTTATGCCTATTATTGCTAGCACGGTTTATACTGAAATTCCGGTAGCGCCAGAATTGGCAGTAAAGACAATCAATGTTATCCCATTTAATTTTATGGACGATAATAATTATGCTTGTAATAGTTGTGGTGATGTTGTCATGGTATATCCACTAAACGACTCAGAGATATATCAAAGTTATAGTGAGGTTTCAGGTAAAGCTTTTAATATCAAAAATTATACTGCGTCTGCTATACCAGATACGTCAGCAATAATTGAATTGAGAAAAGAAGTAGTCTTTACAGAAGATTCTCCAACGAATAGAGCTTATATTTTCAATGCGCCCGTTTCTTATTGCCTTAATGGCAGAACACTTAAACGTCACGTAGGTTATGATATTAAAGAAGAGCAACCGTTACCTCTTTTTGCTAAAGGCAGTTATAATTTAATGGCTGAAGATGTAGATTTTGCCACCAGCGGTTTTACTGTGACTGAAGCTTCACTACAACGAAATGCTATTGTACAAATAAAGTTTAATTTCACTCGTGATGGCGAGCAAGTGGTATTTGATAATGCTATACATATTACTAATATTCCTTAAACCTAGCGTCTAAATCTATAACTTAAATTTAACACTAAGCCGTAAAATACAGCCGATGAAACTGATACCAAGCAATAATTATAACAGTAAGAAAACAACGCAAGCTAAACAACAAGGCAGTGCCTTGATGCTGACTCTGTTTATTATTATTGTGCTGACTTTACTTGGTGGGGCTTTAATGAAAATACTTTCAACGAGTAGTGAAAGTATTGCTCAAGAAGTTATTGGCACACGCGCTTATATGGCAGCAAATTCCGCGATGCAGGCTGAGCTGCAAAAACTATTTCCGTTAAAAACTGGAACAGCTCCATCTCCACCTCAGTGCAATGAGAACATTATAGGTGATTTTAACCATGATTTTTCGGTTGTAGGGGGGCTTTATCATTGTAAAGCTAAAACAAGCTGTAAGCTGTACGCAACTCACCTGCCAACAAATGAACGCTTTTATCGCTTAACTAGTATTGGAAAATGTGCGAGTTCAGCACTAGCATCAGATAGCAAAAGTATTGTTGTCAGTAGTCGAAAGATTCAAGTTGAAGCGAGGGATTTGTAATGTTTAAGCGCTTGGTTTTTTCTTTTGCTCTCTTTTATGCCTTTATTGGACAAGTTGCCGCAGCTGAGTGCTCCGCAATCTTTCCAGGCAATCAATCTTTTGGGGTCAATGGTTCTTCAGCAATAAAGGGTAATAATATTTGTAACAATACTAGCTGTAATACTCCGTCAATATTTACTACAGTTAACCCATTGCCAAGTATTTCTCCCTCAGGTTCTTTTACTCAAACAAGCATCAGTGAGGGTGTTTATGAGTCAACAACATGGGGTCTTTCTAAAGAGGCTAATGTTGTTTTTTCTGGCTCAGGAACTGCTGTTTTGTATTTTAGTGGTAATGTTTCTATTCCAACAGAGACTAAAATTAATATAGGTGGTAACCCTGCAAATGTACTCATTGTTGTTTATGGAAAGTTATCGATAAGTAAAGAAGCTAGAATCAATGCCAATATTTATGTCGCTGATAATGCATCGCTGGCAAAAGAGATAACCTATAATGGCTCCTTGTCTGTAGTAGGCAAATTAAAAGTTGCAAAAGAAGGAGAGTATAACTTTACTTCGTCAGATGTTGGCAATATTGATTCCCATGGTTTTTGTAGTGCTGAACTACCGATATTACCTATTGCCAATTACCGCTTTGATGAAAGTTCATGGTCTGGTGTTGCTGGTGAAGTGATAGATGAAACGGGAAATTTCCCTGGTCAAGCTATGGGAGGGCTTAGTACTGAGAACACAACGTCTGCAAGAACAGGCAATCCAGGGACATGTCGATATGGTTCGTTTGATGGAGCAAATGATTACATTGAAGTCGCAGATGATCCTGCACTTGATTTATTAACAGAGCTGACTATTACTGCATGGATTCGCCCTGATAGTATTCCCTCTTCAGGTCTCAAAACCATAGTATCTAAAGATGAAAATTATGAATTTCATTTAAACTCATCAGGTGAAATCTTCTGGTGGTGGCAGACTCATTCTTTTGCGACTACAGGGGCGGGTATAACTCCTGGGAATTGGTATCATATTGCAATAACATATAAAAGTGGTCAGCAATCTATTTATGTTAATGGTGTTGAAAAAGGCAGTAGAAATTACACCGGAAACTTACCTTTAAATAATGATCCATTGCAAATAGGACAGGATTTAAACTTTACCTCTCGAAGTTTTCACGGATCTATTGACGAAGTTAGAATATATACGAATGCACTTAACAAGACCGCAATTAATACTATTTATCAAGAAACCCATCCCTGTGCCATTAGTATTATAGATCACTTTGAAATCAACCATGATGGCCAAGGCTTAACCTGTGAACCTGAAAGCATAACTATAAAAGCTTGTGCGGATGCTTCATGTTCTATCTTGAACAATGATTTAGCGGATGTACAATTATCAATCAATGGCGCGTTTGATAAAACAGTCACTGTTGCTGGTGGTAGCACTACGACCAATTTTTCGTATGTTAATGCCAACACAGCTACCTTAAGCTTAGATCAAACTTATGAGTGTAAAAATGGTGCTTCAGCAAGTTGTGATGTGCTGTTTGCTGAAGCAGGCTTTATTCTTGATATTAATGGAAATAATGATGTTGAATCATGTGATAAAGCAAAGTCATTGTTAATTAAAGCCGTTAAGTTAAGTGATAATGGCGTTAGTTGCGCTCCTGCATTTGTTGGTGATCAACCACTTAATCTTGAGTTTAATTACCAAAATCCAGTTGCTGGTACAAAAGTGCCCTTATTAGTAGGATCTGCTATGGCAGCTTCAGGTGTAAGCCAAAATAGGGTGATAACTTTTAATGGTGATGGTGAGGCGACACTACCTATACAATATGATGATGCAGGAGAATTGAGCTTCTCGGTTTCTGAGGTTATTTCATCAGGGGTATCTTTAGCGACATTAACTAAAGCGTTTTATCCAGCAGAATTAGTTGTTGCTACAGCACTAACATCAACAGATAGTGGTGGTACTGTTAAGCAGATTGCCGGGGTAGACTTTCCAATAAGTGTTATTGCTCAATGTCAAAATGGTACTGCTACTGAGAATTATGCACCCCAAACGAATACGATATTACAATTGTCTGCTCAACAAAAAGAGCCAATAGCCAATACAGGCGTATTGACAATAGAGGGTACTGGTATTGTTGCTACAAACCTTGCAACGACAACATGGGTAAGCGCTAATCAAACAGCCGTTAATTTTAATGGTAAGTATAGTGAAGTTGGTATTATCAACCTTGCAGCACAAGATACTAATTATTTTGGTAATTCAATAAAATCAGCGGGTTATAATAGCGCAGGGCGTTTTATTCCAGACCATTTTGATGTAGCTATAACAAGTAACTCATTTGGCGATACATGTATTAATCCAGTACAAGGCGTAACAGATTTTACTTACATAGGACAACCGTTTAGTTATTTATATCCACCTGAATTATTGATTACGGCAAAAAACGCTTCTGGAGGAACTACTCAAAATTATACTGAAGAAACAGGTTATCAAAAGTTAACTGTTACTGATATAGGACGAACTTTTCCAGCTGTCGACACCACTAAAAATGGTAGTGATAATTTAACGAAAATGGTTGTTTCAGTTTCTACAAGTGAGGGAAATTTAACTACACCAGCTTTAGTTCCTAGTTCAAGCGCGGGTGAAATGACATACACCTTCAATTCATTAGATAGTTTTACTTATAATAAAGACGATAATTCAGAGGTTGGGTTCTTTACGGCAACTTACGATGTTATTATTAATAGCATTCAAGACTCAGATGGTGCAAACGCGAGTACAAGTTTGGCTTTAAACGAGCCTTCAACTAATACGGTGTCTCCTACTGGCGTAAATCTTCGCTTTGGCCGTGCATATCTTGAAAATAGTTTTGGCCCTGAAACCGCAAACTTGCCACAACCTTTTTCAACACAGTATTTAAATGCTAGTGGCAGTTATGTTGTCAACGATCTAGACAGTTGTACAAACTATGATGCGAGCAATATTCTATTAACTTCAGGTACATTAAATAAAGCGTTAACAGGTGTTAGTACAGCTATAGGACAACTTGATAGCGGTGAAGCTCGAGCAATAATTTTAACTGCTCCGGGCGCGGGTAATCAGGGAACAATAAATGTTGAATATAACATATACGATTGGCTGCAATACGATTGGAGCTGGAACGGTGTTGATGCCAAAGTATTTAATGAAAACCCAAGTGCAGTCGCTACCTTTGGGCTATTCCGTGGTAATGACAGAATTATTTATCAACGAGAAGTACATAGTGGCGAGTAAGAAAGTGACGAGTAATGAAAATACTACCCGCTAATAAGCTGTTTTCGAAACTCGCAACTCGCAACTATTCAACTTTTATTCATTAAAAACAACCGACACAATAGAATTGGCTTTAATAGTCAGGTATGATTGTTCGATCTGTTATTCAAATAATTTTTCGCTCTAACTTTTTGCGCTAATGAAGTCGCATTTTCACAGGACATTTCGAGCTTATGTTTAAAAAATTACGCGGCATGTTTTCTAACGATTTATCTATCGATTTAGGTACAGCCAACACCCTTATTTATGTTAAAGACCAAGGTATCGTATTAAACGAGCCTTCAGTAGTGGCTATTCGTCAAGACCGTTCAGGTGGCTCAAAAAGTGTTGCTGCTGTGGGTACTGCGGCTAAGCAAATGTTGGGTCGAACACCGGGTAATATTGAAGCGATACGTCCAATGAAAGACGGTGTTATCGCCAACTTTTTTGTCACTGAAAAAATGCTACAACACTTTATTAAACAAGTGCATAGCAATAATTTTTTACGTCCTAGCCCAAGAGTTTTAGTGTGTGTTCCTTGTGGTTCAACGCAAGTAGAACGCCGCGCTATTCGTGAATCTGCTATGGGCGCTGGCGCTCGAGAAGTTTATTTAATTGACGAACCTATGGCAGCCGCTATCGGTGCGGGTATGCCCGTGTCAGAAGCAACTGGCTCTATGGTAGTTGATATTGGTGGTGGTACAACGGAAGTAGGTATCATCTCATTAAATGGTGTGGTTTATTCGTCATCGGTACGCATTGGCGGTGATAAGTTTGATGAAGCTATTATTAACTATGTACGCCGTAATTTTGGCAGTTTAATTGGTGAAGCAACAGCAGAGCGCATTAAGCATGAAATTGGCTCAGCTTATCCAGGTGAAGAATTAATTGAAATTGAAGTGCGTGGTCGTAACCTTGCCGAAGGTGTACCACGTAGCTTTACGTTAAATAGCAATGAAATATTAGAAGCATTACAAGAGCCGTTATCGGGTATTGTTAGTGCTATTATGGTTGCGTTAGAGCAATCACCACCTGAGTTAGCTTCAGATATTTCAGAGCGTGGTATGGTGCTAACTGGCGGCGGTGCATTATTAAGAGATATAGATCGTTTATTAATGGAAGAAACAGGTATTCCGGTAGTGATTGCCGAAGACCCGCTTACTTGTGTAGCAAGAGGCGGTGGTAAAGCGCTCGAAATGATTGATATGCATGGGGGCGATCTTTTTTCCTATGAATAAAATCGCTATTTATTCTTTGCCATTTAGCTCAATTACGGCGTTAAAAGTACTCATTGACTAACGTCAACTCCGTGCCTTGTACTTGAACTGAATCTCTGCGAATAAATTAGCGATTAATAAAAAGAGAAAATAGATGAAAGTAATTTGTAACTAGAAGCTCGCAATTCGTAACTGGTTTTCTATGAACCCAATTTTCAAACATGGTCCATCCCCACAGCACCGACTTGTCTTGGTGCTGTTTTGTTCTGCCTTATTGATTTTTTTCGATCATAAAATGGCCAGCTTTGAATCTTTACGCGGCTACTTACAGTCGATAGTAAGCCCGTTACAATACCTTGCTAACACCCCTAAGTTAGCGATGACATGGGTGTCAACCAATGTGGCTACTCGTCAACAGTTGATGGATGAAAACCAGCAGTTTCGTTTAAATGAACTTAGATTTCATGAACAAGCTATGCAGCTTGATATTATAAAACAAGAAAATGAACGCTTACGTTCTTTGCTTGCTTCACCATTACGTAGTGAATTAAAGAAGATGGTGGCTGAAATTTTATCAGTGGATAGTGACCCTTACACTCACCAATTAGTTATTAATCGTGGTGCAAGAGATGGCGTTTATGAAGGGCAACCTGTACTTGATGCTTTAGGTATTGTTGGGCAAATATTACACGTTGGTCAAACAACCTCTCGAATTATCTTAATTACCGATATTTCTCATGCGGTGCCTGTTAGGGTTGAACGCAATGGCTTACGGTTACTGGCTTCAGGTAGTGGCCAAATAGATCGTTTAAATCATGATTTTGTGCCACAAAGTGCTGATATCAAAGTAGGTGATGTTCTCGTTACCTCAGGGTTAGGCGGAAAATACCCTGAAGGTTATCCGGTTTCTACCATTTCATTTGTTGGTAATAATGAATCAAGAGAATTTGTTAGGGTATACAGCACGCCTATTGCTCAAATAGATCGTTTACGTTATTTGTTGTTATTATCGAATAAAGCACCAGTAAGTGTTTTTGCACCTAAACCTCAGCCTGAGCCTCAAACTAAAGCCCAAGCCAAGGTGAATAAATAATGTTTGCGCATAATGGTGTCATTATTTTGCTTACTTTATTGATTGCGGTAATGGCGAGCATAATGCCATTACCATTGAGTGTTGATGCATTTCGTCCTGACTGGGTGCTTATTGTGCTTATTTACTGGTGTATGGCTTTGCCAGGCAGAGTTAATATAATCACTGCGTGGGTAGTGGGTTTTTTAATGGACGTTCTTCTCGGCTCTGTATTAGGCGTTTATGCGGCCGCTATGGCAATTTCAGTTTTTATTGTAGCGGGAAATTATCAGAAAATACGTAATTTTTCTATTTGGCAGCAAGCACTTATTACCGGTGTGATAGCTGCTTTATATCATTTAGTGGTTTTTTGGTTACAACGTTTTTTAATTGATGCTTATTTCCTTACCAGCTATTTATACCCGGTGATAACTACAATAATTTTGTGGCCATGGGTGTTTTATTTACTACGTAAAGTACGTCGACATTTTTCTATTAAATAGCAAATTCACTTGAGTATGCATGAAACAACTAATTTTGGCTTCACAATCACCTAGAAGAAAAGCGCTTTTAGCGCAATTAGGCTATCAATTTATTACCCAAGCAGCTGATATTAACGAGGCAGTGCGGTGCAATGAAAATGCTAAAGACTATGTAGTACGTTTAGCGAAGGAAAAAGCCCAAGCAATTTTTTTAGCGTTGCCAATACAGCAACAAGCACAATCTATCGTCATTGGCTCTGACACGAGTGTAGTGATTGAGGATGAAATATTAGGCAAACCAGCGAATGAAGCTGAGTGTATAGCAACCTTGTTACGTCTTTCAAATAAGCAACATCAAGTACTAACTGCTATTGCAGTTGTGACTCAAGATCAAAGAAATCAAGATCAAAGAAATAAAACACTTAGTAAGTTAATTGAAACGCAGGTTCAGTTGAAAACATTAACCGTTGATGAAATAAAACGTTATTGGCACACCAAAGAACCGTATGACAAAGCGGGATCTTATGCGATTCAGGGGCTAGGTGGCCAATTTGTGACTACAATTAATGGTAGTTACTCTGCGGTTGTTGGATTACCCTTATATGAAACCGTGCAACTGTTGGCTCAAGTAGGCTTACCATCAAATCTATCTAACGCATAAATTAAGGATTAATATAAAATGAGTAGTGAATTATTAATCAATGTGACACCGAGTGAAACACGCGTTGCTTTAATCGAACATGGATCATTGCAAGAAGTTCATATTGAACGTGAAGCAAAACGTGGCATTGTCTCCAATATCTATTTAGGTAAAGTTATTCGAGTTTTACCTGGCATGCAAGCGGCTTTTATTGATATTGGCCTAGACAAGGCTGCTTTTTTGCATGCTTCAGATATCAATTCAAAACTTATTTTAAAGGAAGAAACAGATCAGGTGCCAGACATTCGTGCTTTAGTGCATGAAGGGCAGCTTTTAATGGTGCAGGTGGTAAAAGATCCGCTTGGCTCAAAAGGTGCACGTTTAACCACCGATATAACCATTGCATCTCGTTACCTCGTGTTAATGCCACACGCTAGTCATGCCGGTATTTCTCAACGTATTGAAGATATTGAAGAACGAAAACGCTTAAAAAAAATTGTTAGTCCTTACTGTGACGATCAACAGGGCTTTATTGTACGTACTGCTGGCGAAGGCGCAGGAGAAGAAGAATTAAAGCATGACGCCGAATTCTTACGTAGAGTATGGAAAAAGGTACAAGAGCGAAAACAACGTAAACAAGTTGATTTACCTTTATATCAAGATTTATCGTTATCGTTACGCGTGTTAAGAGACTTTGTTGGCGTTAAATTTGAGCGTATTCGTGTTGATTCTAAATTAACGTATGAGCAACTCATTACTTTTACAGAGGAGTTTGTACCAGAGCTAACACAAGTGATGGAATACTATCCCGGTGAAAGGCCTATATTTGATTTGTTTTCAGTTGAATTAGAAATACAACGTGCTTTGCATCGAAAAATTGAATTAAAGTCAGGCGGTCATTTAGTTATTGATCAAACCGAAGCAATGACCACTGTTGATATTAATACCGGTGCTTTTGTTGGTCACCGTAATCTTGAAGATACTATTTTTAGTACTAATATTGAAGCAACGCAAGCGATAGCCAGACAACTAAGGTTAAGAAATTTAGGCGGTATTATCATTGTTGATTTTATTGATATGCACAGTGAAGATCACAAGCGCCGGGTATTAAGCAGTTTAGAAATGGCGATGGCAAAAGATAACGTTAAATTTAGTGTGCATGGATTTTCTTCGTTAGGCTTAGTTGAAATGACGCGTAAGCGTACTAGAGAAAGTTTAGAGCATGTTTTATGTGGTGAATGCCCTATTTGTACTGGGCGTGGTAATCTAAAGACAGTTGAAACGGTGTGTTTTGAAATTTTACGTGAAATTGTGCGGGTAAATCGTGCGCATGACGCAGATCAATTTATTGTCTATGCTGCTTCGCTGGTTAGCGAATTTCTTGTCAATGATGAGTTTCATAGTTTGGCTGAGGTTGAAGTGTTTATTGGGAAATCAATAAAAGTGAAAACCGAAGCGATGTATTCTCAAGAGCAATTTGATGTGGTAATGATGTAGCTAATAGCGCTATATTCATAGTACATCATTTATAGTACATCAATCATAAAATAACAGACCTTTTATTTTAAGAAAACATAGGAAAACAATTTTTAATGTCGATTGCAAGCGTGTCTAATCGTTGGCTTAACCGTCTTTATAAAATATTGGCTATTCTGCTGGTATTATTGGCGGTATTGATCAGTGCATTTCGTTTGTTTTTACCTTATGTTGAACATTATCGTCAAGACTTTCAAAATTATATTAATACTAACAATCAAACTCATATTGTTATTGGTAGTCTAGGCATGAGTTGGCAACGCTTTGGGCCAACGTTAATTGCTAACCGAGTTACCCTAGTTGACACTAATGGCGCTAACGTTTATGTTGATCACTTAGAAGTGCAAGTTGATTTTTGGGCAACATTAACCACGCAGCGATTAGTATCAAGCAATATGATACTTGATGGCGCGGTTGTTACCTTAGATCAGGGCGCTTGGCATACACAAAAAAATAGTGATGTAAAAGATAAAAGCACCGCGTTAAATTCTAATGAGCAGCTTGATGGTTTCAAGAAAATTTCAGACATTTTTTTAAATCGCATTAATCGTTTTTCATTGATAAATAGTAAAATATCTATAGAAAATAACTTGCTAGAACGTCATTTTCGAGTCAATAATTTACACTGGCTGAACCGTGAAGAACGCCATCAAGCACAAGGCAATATTATTGTTGATGAATTAAGCTCGAATAATTTAAACCTGAAAATAGATATTAATGGCCAATATATTGATGAGCTAAAAGGCATGATATATATCGAGGCAAATCATCTTGATATAACACCATGGCTTGATAGTATTTTAACTCTTGATAACGAGAAAACAAAAGCTGACATAGGCTTTTCAGCTTGGTTAAAAGTCGACAATGGCAGTATTGAACGTTTACAATTATCACTGCATGATAACCTTATTAGTTGGCAAGAAAGCACTCAAGGCGATATTCAAGAAAACACTCAAGACAATCCTCAAGAGAATATTCAAGCAAGCACTGAAGCAGGCACTGAAACGAGTCAAGTACGCCATAAGCTAACGTTAAGTGCAGGACAGTTGTTATTGGTTAAAGGGCAAAAGGCTGAAAATTTTAAATTGTATAGCACACCACTGTTATTGCAGTTTGATCAAGAAGAAGCACAAGAATACATTGTACAAATGAATAAAACCGCACAAGACTTTTCTATTTACTTATCCTCCTTTGACTTAGCATTAATTAGCCAAGTCTCTCCTTTACTTATTGTTCCACAAAACACTCGAAAGTTGCTGTCTGAATTAAACGTTAGTGGGCAAGTTAATGATATCTTTTTCAAAAAAACGGCTGAGGATATTCAGGCATTAGCTCACTTTACTAATGCTTCAACTAAGTATAGCCAAGGTATTCCAGGCATTGATAATATTTCAGGCACCTTAAGTTTTACGCAACAACACTTGCACCTTGAAATTGCCGCAAAGCAAGGTGGTATCGATTTTAATAAGCACTTTATAGCGCCTATTCCTTATGAGTCACTACAGGCTACAGTTGATTTATCTATCATAGATACTGGCTGGCAACTCAAGGTTAATGATATTGCGTTAAATTCTGATGAATTGAAGCTAAATGCTGACTTAGCCATTGATTCGACAGAAAATGGTGAAATGTTGATGTCGTTATTAGCTAATATTACTGAAGGTGATGCAAGTAAAGCAGGGCACTATTACCCACTGACCATCATGAGTAATAATTTGGTTAATTATTTGAATGAATCTTTAATTGACGGACAAATAAAACAAGCACAAGTGTTGATCAATGGTCCTTTGGCTAAATTTCCTTTTGCTGATAAGTCGGGCACATTTGTTGTTGATGCAGAACTAGAGCAAGCAACCTTTAAATTTAGCCAAGACTGGCCTGCAATTAAAAACTTTTATGCAAACTTAAATTTCACCAATAACAGTATGCTAATTACAGGCCGTTCAGGCACGTTGACGGGACTTGATGTGAATGGCGTACAAGCGGCGATAGATGATTTAGGTAATGAAGCAATACTCACTGTTGATACCCTTATTGAACCTGTTTCAGCGACTAATGTTGCTGATTTAATGGCTAAAAGCTCACTTAAAAACAGTGTTGGTAGTGTTTTGCAGCAGTTGCAAGTAAAGGGCGATATTGAGGGTGAGTTTCATTTAAACTTGCCCTTAAGTGCAACTGAAAATGTACTGGCGAGTGGCCTCATTAACTTTGCTGATAATAAGGTTTCGTTGCAAACGCCCCAGATGAACTTTGAGCAAGTAAACGGGCAATTAAGTTTTGAAAACGCTAAAATATCAACAAAGAATTTATCCTTAAAGTGGCAAGGTTTACCCTTAACGTTAGATGTTAAGGGTAATGATAAAGCTGACTATTATGATACTAGTATTGCGTTAAAGGCTGATTGGCAAAACGATGTATGGCTGCAACATGTATCCCCAAATTTAAAAAAATATTTTGCTGGTCAATTACAACTTCAAGGTGAGTTATCTTTGTATCAGCATCATGAAGGCGGTTTTTCTTATCAATTTGTGATTGATTCAAATCTTGAACCGTTACAGCTTAAACTTCCCGAACCATACACTAAATTAGCACAAACAAAAGTTCCTTTGAAAATTGAAGTGAATGGTCAATTAGAGCGATCAACTTTTAATGCGACGTATGGAGACCAACTAAGTTTTTTTGGCGTATTAGATCATGATACTAGCCACTTTTCTCGCGCTCATATTGTACTTGGCAATGAAAAAATGCTCTTACCAATGGATGGGTTACATGTTACTACTAACCTTGCACAGGCAGACTTTAACGTATGGCAACCGTTAATTATTGATATTATTAATACTACGTCACCAGTGAGAACGTCTCAGAATGAGTATGCTAAAGGTAACGTAGAGCATTCTACTGCTTTATTTTCTAGCCCTGAGCGCATTCGAGGAACGATAGGGCAATTAGATCTGTTAGGGCAAAATTTGCATAACGTATCTTTTAATTTATTAGATAAAACAAATTGGTGGCTATTACAACTTAATGCTAAAGAAACGCGTAGCCAGATTAAATTCTATCCTGATTGGTTAGCGCAAGGTATCGATATTAATGCGGATTTTATTCACTTGGTAAACCAGCCTCAAGCCGTCCCGAATAAACAAGTAGCTAAACAAGATAAAAAACAGCAGGAGATGTTCAGCGCTTCATTTACTGATGATCATATTTTTACCAATATGCCCAAGATTAATTTTTACTGTGAACGATGCCAAATTGATAATGTAAACCTTGGAAAAGTGAACTTTTCGTTAGTACGTACAGACGAAACCGTTATTAAAATAGAAAATTTTAACGCGAAACGTGAGCAGGCCGAATTTAATTTATCAGGTGAGTGGCAAAAATTAGGAGCAACATCAACAACGTCTATTAACGGATCATTATCGTTACAAAATATTGAATATGAATTAGAGCAATTAGGTTATGGCTCAATTATTCGTGATAGCGGTGGTAAACTTGATTTTAATGTAAACTGGCAAGGTGGTCCTCATGATTTTGAGTTTAGTCGCTTAAATGGTGAGCTTAATGCAAACATTGATGATGGTTATTTAGCTGAGGTTAGTGACAAAGCGCGTATTTTTTCAGTGTTAAGTTTGCAATCAATTGTTAGAAAGTTAACGTTAGACTTTAGAGATATTTTCAGTGAGGGCATGTTTTATAAAAACATTAAGGGCGACTACCATATAAAAGAGGGGGTTTTATATACTGATAATACGCGGATGAATGGCTCTGCAGGAAACTTATATATTAAAGGGAATACTAGTTTTATCAGCAATACCCTTGATTATAAAATGTCTTATAAGCCTAACTTAACCTCTAGTTTACCGGTACTTGCTTGGATTGCCACGTTAAACCCAGTGGTTTTTTTAGCGGGTGTGGCAATAGATCAAGTGATAACCTCGAAAGTGGTTTCTGAATTTAATTTTGAATTAACTGGAAATGTTAGCGATCCAAACTTTAAAGAGGTGAATCGTAAAAGTCGTGATGTTAGTGTTGGTCGGTCAAAGCCACCTGAATTTGTTGACAGTAATGATAAGACAAAATTATTAGAGCAAGAGACGATGAATAAAAAATCTTTTAATGAATTTAAAGAAAACCTATTTAAAGAAAACCAGCCGCTAGAAGAATTAAATGATGATTAAACTCAGTGCCATTCAACTAAACGCCAAAGCTAATGTCGATCACAATTTACGTGTTATTGCACAGCAACTTGAAAAATTAGTGAAAGCCCCCGTTAGCACAGGTAGTGATACCAATAGTGATACCTGTAGTAATAGCATTGAACATATTGTTGTTTTGCCTGAGTGTTGTTTGTTTTTTGGCGCAAATGACACTGCTCAGTTGTCGCTCGCAAAGCAATCACACGCTAATAATGATCTGCAAATGGCATTAAGCGCTTTAGCCAAGCAATTTAACGTGACTTTTATTGGCGGCACTATTCCTATATTAACCGATGATGGGCATAAATTTACCAATAGCAGCTGCGCTTTTAATTCAAGCGGAAAACTAATAGGTCGTTATGATAAAATACATTTATTTGATGTCAGTGTTGAAGATAATGAAAAAAATTACTGTGAATCACGTTTTACCCAAGCAGGTAAAAGCCCTTGTATTGTAAAGACACCCTTTGTGAATATAGGGTTAACGGTATGTTTTGATATGCGCTTCCCCATGCTATTTCAAAAATTGACGGCAATGGGGGCAGATATTATCACAGTACCAAGCGCTTTCACCCGTGTTACCGGTAAAGCGCATTGGCAAACATTATTGCAAGCAAGAGCGATTGAGAATCAAGTTTATATCATTGCAGCCGCGCAAGAAGGTGTGCATGAAAATGGTAGGGAAACGTGGGGGCATTCTGTGATCATTAGTCCTTGGGGCGAAATATTGGCTTGTCTTGAAGAAGGTGAAGGGATTATTAGCAGTGACTATATTCCACAAGAAATTAAACGAATACGAACAAGTATGCCATTAAAGCATACCGCTGAAACCTAATATTAAGTAAAGTTAAGTAAAGTTAAGTTGAGTTATAAATGAATAATGTAGAGCAAGTTTTATTAGCCGATAGCCAAATTGATGATGCTATTTTATCTAAAACATTACAGAGTATGATGGGGCGCCAAGTTGATTTTGCTGATCTTTATTTTCAGTCTAGCCAGCATGAGTCTTGGATGCTTGAAGATGGCATAGTCAAAGAAGGCTCTTATAATATTGAGCGTGGTGTTGGTGTACGGGCAATATCAGGTGAGAAAACTGGTTTTGCCTATTCAGATGATATTACACCGTTAGCTTTGCAGCAGGCGGCAGATGCAGCTAAAGGCATTGCTGATGCAGGTCAAGGCGGGCAAGTTCAAGCATTTAAACGCCAATCGCCCATTAAAATTTATCAATCGGTTGAGCCACTGGGTAGCTTAACTCAAGAGCAAAAAATTGAGTTGCTACATAACGTTGAAGCCCATGCTAGACAAGTAGATAGCCGTGTGAGTCAAGTGATTGTTAGCTTGTCAGGTGTTTACGAAAAAGTGTTAGTGGCAGCAAGTGATGGTACTTATGGTACCGATATTCGTCCGCTCGTGCGTTTGAATTGTTCCGTTTTAGTGGAAGAAAATGGCAAACGTGAACGCGCTAGTTCAGGTGGTGGTGCTCGAACTGATTATAGTTATTTCTTTGAGCTAGAGTCTACTGGTGAAGAACAGGGTAAACCACGTTATTTAACTTACGCAGAAGAAGCGGTGCGCTTAGCGTTAGTTAATTTAGTTGCGGTTGACGCACCAGCAGGAGCCTTTCCTGTTGTATTAGGTGCAGGCTGGCCTGGCGTATTACTGCATGAAGCCGTTGGCCATGGCTTGGAAGGTGATTTTAACCGTAAAGGCTCTTCAACTTTTTCAGGTAAAATTGGCAGCCAAGTTTGCTCCAAACTTTGTACTATTGTTGATGACGGCACTATGGCGAATCGTAGAGGCTCAATTACCATCGATGACGAAGGTACACCAGGACAATATAATGTCTTAATTGAAAAGGGTATTTTAAAGGGATATATGCAAGATAAGCATAATGCTTCACTGATGGGCGTTAAGCCTACGGGTAATGGTCGACGCGAGTCTTATGCGCATTTGCCTATGCCGCGCATGACCAATACTTACATGTTGGCAGGAGAGTCTTCCCCTGAAGATATTATTAAATCAGTGAAAAAAGGTATTTATGCGCCTAATTTCGCTGGTGGGCAAGTGGATATTACCTCAGGTAAATTTGTGTTCACTAGCTCTGAGGCTTATTTAATTGAAAATGGTGAAATCACTACACCAATTAAAGGGGCAACCCTAATAGGCAGTGGCCCAGAGGCAATGAAAAATGTCTCTATGGTGGGTAACGATCTTAAACTTGATGCTGGTGTTGGTGTGTGCGGAAAAGATGGTCAAAGCATACCTGTTGGTGTGGGACAACCGACCTTGAAAATTGACGAACTAACTATTGGTGGAACACAGTAAGCACGTCCTTCGACAGGCTCAGGATGAACGGGGATGCCCGTCTGTCCTGAGCGAGAAGCAGCCGAAGGGTTAGCTATTCTCTTTAAGGTAAGTAAATAAATTTCTATAATGCTTACCTAACTTTTCAGCCTTTTTTTCTTTTGCTGCATGACGAACCAATTGCTTTAATTTTTGACGATCCAATTTCTCAAACTCGCCTAATAAAGCTTCAATGCCGTCATTGCCTTCTTCTATTAACTCATCTCTTAAACTTTCTAAACGCACAAATTTAGCTGTAGATTGTTGGTGTTTATTTGCCATTACATCAATCGCTTGATGAATAGGATCAAGATCAGTTTCCAGTAATATTTTAGCAATATGTCGTATATGTCGACGTAGCGCTTCATGCTTATTTCTGATTTTATCTGCAACAATCATAGCATCTTTTAAATCATCACTTAACGGAATAAGACTGCGCTGATGTTTCGACATTTCCACCAAAGACTGGGCGAAATCTTGCAATTGATGCATTTCTCTCTTTATTTCTGATTTACTTTTTAATTCTTCTTCCATTTCTGGTGTTGAGTCGTCGATATCGTTGGCTGACTGAGGCATAATGGTTACTAATGTAATTTATATAAATATTACCTTTATTATAGCTTGAATTTATATACTCAAAAACCAATAAAGTTAATATTTTAAATATAGACCTAAATCTAAATCTAAATCTAAATTTATAATTAAAGAAAAATAAGTAGATAATAAAACTATGACCGACGTGAACCGACCTATTGATCCATTAATTGAGCAACTTGAGCAAGTAAAAAATCGAGTGGCTAAAGTACTTGAACTCGCTAAATCTTTGGGTGCTGACGGCGCTGAAGTCGCCATGAGTCGCCAACAAGGGTTAAGTGTTGGCACGCGTCTTGGTGAAGTTGAAAATGTTGAGTTCACTAACGATGGCGCTTTAGGGATAACGGTTTATCAACAAGGGAGAAAAGGCAGTGCATCAACGGCTGATTTATCTGAAAAAGCACTCACTCAAGCGGTTGAAGCCGCGGTTAATATTGCCAAGTACACCTCTGTTGATGATTGCTCTGGTCTAGCCGATAAAGCATTGCTAGCCATGCAAGCACAAGATTTAGACTTATATCACCCAAAGGCGCTAAGCACAGAAGAGGCGATAGAAATTGCTAAGGAATGTGAACAAAGTGCGTTAAATAGTGACAAGCGCATAACAAATTCAGATGGCGCAAGCTTAGATTGTTTTTCTGGTTTTAAAGTTTATGGCAATAGTCATGGTCAATTGGTTGGTTACCCAAGCTCTCGACATAGTTTAAGTTGTGTGGTGATTGCAGGGTGTGATGATAAAATGGAGCGAGATTATGCTTACGACGTTAACCGTGATTTTTCACTATTAGACAGTGGCGTTAGTATCGGTAAAAAAGCGGCAAGCGAAGTATTATCGCGTTTAAACCCACAAAAATTATCTACCATGAAGGTGCCAGTACTTTTTCGTGCTGATATTGCCAATACTATTTGGGGGCATTTTATTGCCGCGATTAGTGGCGGTAATTTATATCGTAAATCATCATTTTTACTTGATGCTTTAGGTAAAGACGTTTTCCCTAATTTCATCTCTATTCACGAGCGTCCTCATATTGCTAAAGCATTAGCGAGTAGTGCTTTTGATAGCGAAGGCGTATTGACTCAAGACCGAGAGATTATTACGAGTGGTGAGCTACAAACTTATCTTTTAACTAGTTACTCTGCACGTAAGTTAGGGCTTACTACCACAGGTCATGCAGGTGGAATTCATAACTGGTTAGTTACCGATAAAAATATTGGCTCTAAAGGAAGCAAAGAAGCTGACTTTGATGCCATGTTAAAAACCTTAGACACAGGCTTGTTGGTTACCGAATTAATGGGACAAGGCGTTAATATTGTTAACGGTGATTACTCTCGCGGAGCAGCAGGTTTTTGGGTAGAAAATGGTGAAATTTCTTATCCAGTAAGTGAAATTACCATCGCGGGTAATTTAGATAAAATGTTTAAAGGTATTGTTGCTGTTGGCTCAGATTTTGATAAACACGGGAGTATTAGCACGGGTTCAATATTGATTGATGAAATGCAAGTGGCAGGGCAGTAACGCAAACGTCCCATGAATAAACAGTGCTACACAATGAAATCTCTAATGGAAGCTTTAACATACTTACTGCGGTTATTTTCAAATGAGTGTTTGTTTTGACAAAGATATAAGGGTTCACTGACCGAATACTTTAATGCATGTATGTTAATTTTTTCTTGTTGATGAAACGCATTAACAGCATGTAAAGGCAAAACAGTAAAACCCAAACCTCGGCTAACAGGTTCAAGAATCAAGCTAATTTGATTAGAAAACCCTTTATGCACAAACTGGTTAATATGTTCAAATTCAGGAAAGTTTTTACTTAAAAGCAGTTGTGCATGATGCTCTGCATCGGGATGGCTAATAAAGCCCAGTGATGATAATGCTTGCCAATCTATGCTTTTAACGTTGTTTGAAGTGACTAATACTAAAGGTTCAATTGCAATTTTTTCGCTAATTAACTGTGGGTTATTACTTAACATCGTAAGTAAACCAATAGCAATTTTACGTTCAAGTAAATCTTGTTCAATGTTTTTATTTGGTGCAAAAATATAATCAATAATCAATGTGGGATGACATTGTTGAATATCGAGCAAATAAGGATATAACTTTAAGCCAATACTACCTGGGCTCGCTAATTTCACCGTTCCTATTAAAGGATCGTTTTGTTTAATTGAATCTTCTATTTCATCAGATGTTTTTAATAAAGCCTGTCCTTGTTGCCGTAATTTTAATCCCGCATCTGTGAGTGAAAAAGATTTCCCCTCTCTTATTAATAATAAAGTGTCTAAGTGTTGCTCTAATTTTTTTATATGTTGGCTAACACCTGATTGAGTCATAAAAAGCATTTCTGCAGTTTGTGTGAAGTGCCCAACATCAACCAATGTGCAAAAGGTTTTTAGCCATACAAGATTTATCATAACAAAACGTACTCATATTGATAATAAATGATAATTTTTAATAATCTATAAGATTCTCTATACTTTGTCTATCCAATTAATTGAGGTTATTTATTCTTATGAACAAACAAATGAGCAAAGCATATCCAAGAACATTTTCACACATTGGTATTTCAGTACCAAACTTAGCAGCAGCCGTTAAATTTTATACGCAAGTACTCGGTTGGTATGAAATTATGAAACCAACAGAAATTATTGAAGACAATAGCCCTATTGGCGAAATGTGTACGGATGTTTTTGGTGCCCGTTGGGGTAAGTTTAAAATAGCGCATTTGTCTACTGGCGATAGAATTGGTGTTGAGCTGTTTGAGTTTGCCAACCAAGAAAATCCAGTAGATAATTTTGAATATTGGAAAACGGGCGTATTTCATTTTTGTGTTCAAGATCCTAACCTAGAAGAACTGGTCGAAAAAATTGTTGAGGCAGGTGGTAAAAAACGTATGGCAGCGCCTCGTTATTATTATCCAGGCGAGAAACCTTATCGTATGATTTACATGGAAGACCCATTCGGTAATATTTTAGAAATATATAGCCACAGTTATGAATTAACTTATGCTGCCGGCGCCTACTAATTTATTAAGTAAAGTTAAGTTCACTCAATGGTAATATTACGATCATAATCTAAGTGGAAAATAGCATCAGCAGAATTTGAAATGGTATTGTTGCTTTGCACGGTCAGCCTTTGAAAGTACTGAGTGAAATTTAATATCTCTGTTGGAGACATAATTTTTGAATTAGATATGTCAATATTTCTAGCTTTTAACTTTTCCTCTTGTTCTAAGCGCCATTTATAAACACAATCGAAAGATGGCGCTTGTAATGCTAACCAAAAATCCATTTTTTTGTACAACGGTTCATAGCTGCTCCTAAGTTGTTGATTAACATAATTACGCCACACACCACTAACGTCATGTTGTAATTCAAGTTCATTAATTGGGGCTTGTAGTTGTTCATTAGTTTGTGGCGGTACGCCCCAGCACCATCCTTCTAATAAGATAATATTCACGGGTTTTTCAATCGCAACCCACTGACTTTCAGGGAATGGCTCATCGGTAGCTTTATTAAATATTGGAATAGAGAACCCTGTTTTATGCTCTATTAATTGAGTTAACACATGATTAAGGGCCGACATATCATGCGTGCCAGGCACACCTCTAGTCGCTAGAAGTGGGTGAATGTCTTGTGCTAATTGTTTGCGTTTTTCGTTTGATAAATAAAAATCATCTAAAGACATTACGGTAACATTAAGCTGATATTGTGCTCTTAAATAGCTAGCAATAAAATCTGTGAGTGTTGACTTACCACTACCTTGACAGCCATTAATGCCGACAAAGTAAGCCTTATTACTCTTGGTAAATTGATTAAATATGTTATCAGCAAGCGGTTTATAATATTGCGCCACAGTGTGTTTGAATTCTGCTGGTAATTTGTGCTGTTTAATAAAAGCTGAAAGCATAATTTTCACTCTAGATAACTGCTAACCCTGAACTACTAGCATGATATTGATTTTTTATGCCATTATAATCAAAAATAACATCGACATAATTGATTTGACGGAAACTTTTGCATTTAATGTTTTTCTAACCAATTTACAGTATGAGCCCATAGCACTTGAGATTTACTGCTGAAAAACTTCATATGACCTATTTCATCTAGCCCATAGTCTTTAGAAGATAACGTTAGTCTTTCTGCCTTTAACTTCGTAAACACTGACAGCATATCGCTTACATTATCATCAATAGCTATCTTATCATCAAGAGCATTTACCCACATAGATGGTATAGATAAATCGTCATATAGGTGCTTGTGCACCGTTTTTCCAAAAGATGTTTTTACATAGCCTGCGCCATTACACCAGTATCGCCACTGCTGAGCCACTTTTTTTGGTAACGGCTCTCCCATGCCTAGCCACTGGGACTTGGTATATCCAAAAACGGCATTGGAAACAGGTATAAAAACGTTCATGAAAAAATACGCTTTCAAAGCATAGGATCTTTTCATGTTCTTTAATCTCCCCGACGAACAGGCAAAATTAAAAATTGAGCTAAACTCCAGAGCATTGTGCATTAACCCGACAAGTTGACCGCCAGCACTATGTCCAACCAAGTGGTATTTAGTATTAGGAAAACTCTGCTTAAGTTGCTCAAAGGCTGCAGGTAAATCTTGTTCTCCCCAACATTGTAAGTTAGCATTACAATTTTTAACACTTCCTATTAACGACTCCCCAATGCCTCTATTGTCAAAGGTAACTACGCCGTATCCATGCTTTGCTAAATGAACAGCGAAGTTTGCATAAAATTGTCTTTTAATACCTGTCGCTGGGCCAACTAGTATTGCCCCTTTTATTGCTTGTGAAGGAGCAAAGCTTGTTGCCGCAAGCAACACGTTATCAGCGCAAGTTATTTTAATATCAATTGAGCTCATGTTACTCAGAAGTGGTTTTAGTTTTTAAAAGTTGAAATTATTCTATCTATGGTCTTACCAGTGGTCAAGTGTATAGATACCCAAACGGCACATCAGTATTTTTTAGATAAGCTAGAAGG